>UMKH01012728.1_pt1 | contig 11378 bp, 9 predicted proteins | sample 1966271 | NCBI WGS metagenome assembly UMKH01 (sample SAMEA4836172, study PRJEB28245) | human gut metagenome | biome: gut microbiome; material: fecal sample | place: Denmark | collected 2008 | reverse complement strand
CGCTGCCGGTCACGGGGGTATCCAGCCCCATGCCGGTGTACTGCCCGGCCACAATGTTCGCCATATCGCCGGTGGAGCGGGCCAGCACCTCGCCGGTGTCGGCATCGGCAAGTTCCAGGTGCAGCTCACCGGTGGGCTGGCCGTTGCTGGTGCCAAACACAAAGGCCATGGCCAGCAGGTCATTGTCGGTATCAAAGGTCTGGGCAGCGCCGTTGGCTTCGTCCAGCTCGGCGCTGTACTGGCTGTAATCATCGCTGATGCGCTCCGACAGGCTCTTGTCATTGTTGGGGCGCACCGCGGCCAACCAAACCAGCACCACGGCCAGCAGGCAGGCAGCAGCGGCGCACAAGGCGGTGCCCAGCGGGCTTTTCAGAAAATCCTTTATTTTGCTCATACGGGCTCCTCCCGGTTTTGGTGGTTCAGCGTTCAGGGGGTGTCCAAAACAAACACCGGAATATTTAACGTTTCAGCCGCACCCATCAAATCTTTGCGCCAAAGGCTTTTTTTACGGCGGCAGGCAGGCGGCCGTCCCGCAGCAGGATCTCTTCCACCGTGCCGCGCACAGCGCCCTCGCCGCCTTTTTGGCGGCAGATGAAATCCGCCCGCCCCAGCACAGGGCCGGCAGCATCGGCCGGGCAGGCCACAAAGCCGCACAGAGCCATGGCGGTCAAATCGTTCAGGTCATCGCCGCAATAGGCAACATCCTGCTTGGTCAGGCTGTGCTCAGCCATAAACCTGCTCAAAAAGGCGGCTTTGTCGTGTACGTTCTGGAACAGATAGTCAATGTGCAGGTCCTGGGCACGGCGGCGCACGGCTTCACATTCGCGCCCGGTGCAGATCATAACCTGCATCCCTGCCGCGCGGGCCAGCACGATCCCGGCCCCATCTTTGATGGCAAACTTTTTCAGCTCGTTGCCGGTGGAATCATAGTACACGCCGCCGTCTGTCATGGTGCCGTCTACATCCAGAACCAAAAGTCGAATCATGGGCAAACCTCGTTATTTTGCGTATTCGCTTGGGGTGATAAAGGTCACATCCAGCCCGCAGGCTTTGATGGCACCTGCCATGGCGGTGTTGAACGCAGCTCCGCGCCCGGTGTGAGCGTGCAGCAGGCTGTCGGCATAGGCGGGGGTACCGGGCTTGTAGCCATCGGCACCGGCCAGCAGCACGGCCTTGGCACCGCACAGCCGCAGCAGCCGCAGCAGCATCAGTACACTGTTGCTGCCAAGGGATGCATTCTGCACATCCGGGGCAGCCAGCCGGTCATAATTGACCGCCAGCGCCCCCTGCGGCAGCGGCCGCAGGTTGGAGGTGAGCACAACAGGGCAGGGCAGGGCAGCAAGGTCCAGCTTTTCAAACCGCTTGCTGTTGGTAAAAAATGCATAATCCGGCTGGCAGAATTCCGGGCAGAAATTGGCCGAAACAATGCAGTCCGCCTTGGCGGCGGCCACAGCATTGCGCCCGGTTTCCTCCGCCAGGCTGGCACCGGGGGCCAGCACCAGCACGGTCTTGCCGCCAAACGCGGTACGCAGGGTATCCAGCGCGGCGGTGTCGTCAATGGCGCGGTTCTGGTATTCGCGGTACAGGCGGTCGGCATAGTCTTTATCGTATGCGGTGGCCTTGCTGCGGTCAAAACCGGCCAGAATATGGTTAATGTCCCGGTTGGTCAAATCGCCTTTGTCCAGATAATGCTCGGCGTAATCGCGGTGCAGGTTGTACCGTGCGCTCAGGAAGTAAGCCGGGGTGTAACCCCAGGCTGTCTCGCCTTTCAGCGGGGCGATATGGTCCTGGATGGCGTCCATCATCTCGTCAATGTCATAATGGCAGCCAAGGGTCTCGTTCATATAGTCGGCAATCAGCTCAATGGGCAGGTTGCCAGGAATGCGCCCCATGCCCATCAGGCTGCCGTCCACAGTGGTATCGCGGCCCAGGTGCTTGTCCAGAAATTCCTGCGCCAGGCAGAAAGAGAGCGCCATGTTCTCATGCAGGTGCAGCCCCACGCGGATATCCGGGGCCAGGTTGTGGTCCACCAGGCTGACGATGCGCTCTAAGTCACGCCGCCGCATGCTGCCGAAGGTATCCACAATGGAGAACTGGTACGGGTGAATCTCGTTTACCTGGTCTAAAATCCACAGCAAGTCTTTGTCGGCATAGCCCATAATGTTGATGGGGTTGATGGACAGCTTGTACCCGCGGGCCTTGACTTCGCGGGCAAAATCCATGCCTTCGCGGATATCGTAATCGTGGGCGGTAATGCGCAGCATCTCAATGCCGTGCCCCTCATAAGGGGACAGCTTGGCAATATCATAATTGGAGCGCATGGCCATGCCGCTGTACATGGTGCTGCCGGTGTGGGCAGGCAGCAGTCTGTTCAGCTCTTCAATGGTGTTGCAGACGGTCACATCGGGGTTGTAGCCATCCACATTGCGCAGAAAGCCCACTTCCACAATGTCAGTCCCGGCACGGGTCAGCGAGGCGATAATATCTTTGGCTGCAGCAAAGCCCCAGTTCCAGCTGTTCACATAGCCGCCGTCACGCAGGGTGCAGTCCAACAGTTTAATATCGGGCATTTATTCTTTTCCTTTCAGGATTTCGCTCACAAGGGCAAGGTCCTTGGGGGTGTCAACGCTCACAGTCTTGTATGGGCTGACGATGGCATGTACCTTGTGGCCGTTTTCCACAAAGCGCATCATATCGTTCTCTTCGGCTTTTTCCAGAATGGACTTCGGTGTTTCGTGGTAGAACGCCAGCGCCCGGCGGGAGTACAGCTGGATGCCGGTCACCTTCTCGTATTCAAAATCCAGCGTGCCTTTGGGGTAGGGAATGGGGCTGCGGGAGATCATCAAAATTTCCCGTGCGGCGTTGGTCACGACCTTCTGGTTGGAAAAATCGATCACATCCGCGGGGTGCTCCATCCGGTTGGTCAGCACGGCGACATAATACGGGTCCTCCGGCAGGGTATCCGGCAGAATCAAATCAAACGCCTTTACGTTGATCAGCGGCTCGTCACCCATGATCTGCAGATACAGGTCGGCTTCTACCTTGGTGGAAACCTCCCAGATGCGCCCGGTGGGGGTGTCATGGTCGGGGCTGGTCATGCAGTATTCCATGCCGTAGGTGCGGCAGGCTTCGGCAATGCGCTCATCGTCGGTGGCGATAAACACATCATCGAGCTTTTTGCACTTTTTGGCTTCCTGGTACACCCACCAGATCATGGGCTTGCCCAAAATATCCGCCAGCGGCTTGCCCGGCATCCGCGTGCTGGCATAACGGGCGGGAATAACGCCGATAAGTTTCATAGTAAGCAACCTCCTAAAAGAAGCATTGGCTCCCCTTTGAGGGGAGCTGTCCGCGCAGCGGACTGAGGGGTGGTTCCCCAAGAAAGAGTTATAGGGCAATACCGCATAATTCTAAGTGCCGATACGGCGAGCGAGGTGCGGCAGATGCCAAGCCAAAAGCGCAGATAATACTGGATGTATTATCGAGCATTTTGGCAACGCAGATGCCGTGCCGCAGCTGCCGGAGCGGTGCTTAAGCCGCAAGGCGGGAATTGTGCGGTGTTGCCATAGATTGTTATGAAAATCTATTTGGATATCCGCATCAGAATCGTACGCTCAATTTCGGCTGCAACACCCTCCAAATTGAGAAGAACGTCCCGGTTGGAAAACCGCAGAACAAAAATACCAAACGCCTGCAAATAAGCAGTTCGGGTAGCATCCTGCTGCTGCCCCTGCGGTTCGTAATGCTGCGAACCGTCAATTTCAACTGCCAACTGAGCAGAAGCACAATAAAAATCAAGGATATAGGGCCCAACGCTCTTTTGGCGTGTGAATTTGTAGGGGCAGGGACGCAGATATTCATACCATAATTTGCGCTCCGCATCGGTCATATTTTTGCGCAGAGAACGAACATAGGCAAGATTGTTGGAATTATGCGGCAGGCGCATAGAATGGTACGTCCCCTTCCGGCTTATCATTTAGGCGGCAGTAAGGGAGCCACCCCTCCGACCTCGCTTGCGCTCGGCCACCTCCCCTCAAAGGGGAGGCATTACCCCTGCACCAACTTTTCTGCCTCTTCCAGCCCCACAAACACCTTTTCTTCCGCGGCGGTAAAGCCGCGCAGAACCCAGCTTTGCACGGTGACGGCGCGCTGGAATTTGAAGGGCAAGCAGAAATTGAGAACCTCGCTTGGCATGGTGCGGGGCAGGATAACAGCAGTAGGGAACAGCTTGGAATAATCCGTGGTATCCCGCGGGTGGGTTTTGATAAACAGCGGTTCTGTGCAGTATTTCTTGGCAACAGCCGCAAACATGGCGTCCTGGGTGGGCTGATCCATCAGGCCGTCCAGCACAAAGCTGCGGGGCAAAAGCAGGCAGGCACCCTGCACATGCTCCGGCAGGGGAACGGCCAAAAACACCCGGCGGATGATGGCTTTTTCTTCCTCCGTCAGGCTTTCCAGCAACTGCGCTTTGGATACCGTTACCAGCTTGTCTACGCCAAAAATGCTGCACCGCGCGGCGTCTTCGCTTTCCACCGTGCGGCAGCAGGGGCTGTCGCCCCAGTAGCGGTAGGGGCCGCGGGGGTTGGCACGCTGCTCGTCCAGCAGGTGCTGGTCAGGGTCCAACGTGCCGCCAAAGGTATCTTCGCACAGGGTATAAACCCGGCGCTCCCGCTGCAGGTAGCGCCCCAAGGCGCTCCAGTCATTGCTGATGTACACATGCCCCCTGGGCAGCGTAAAATACGGCTTGCGGAACGGGTGGCGCAGGCGGTAAAAGTCGCTTTCGCTGTTCTGTGCGTCCAGCTTTTCCTCGTCCACGATCAAAACAGCGTCCCACAGATCCGGCGCGGCGTCCAGCAATTTAGCGCGCAGGGTTTCGGCTTCCGGCACACAGGTGCTCAGCACAAGGGTGGACTTGCCGGGGCGGCTGCGCAGCGCGCGCACCAGCGCGATTAACACATGATACAGCGTGTGGCAGATGAAAATATCACCCATCGTATCCATTCTCCAACACTTTGACCGGCGGGAAGTGGATGCGGCCCCAGCCCGGTGCCCATTCCGGCATGGTCAAATCGCCGGAGGTTACCTCAAACGCAAACTCGGTCACTGGCTTGTCCAGGCAGACAGCCTGGGTCAGCACGCCGTCAAACACATCCACATAGAAGAAATACTGGCCTTCGCCCAGCAGGCTGGGGTCAAACTCAAACTCGGTGGTATACAGCTTGCCGGGCACGGCGGCGCCCAGGCTGACCGGGTGGGTAATGCCCACGGGGGTCGAATCCCGGAAATGCAGGTTCAGCTTTAAGTGTACCCCGGCAAACGGCTCCGAAACACGCCAGGTAATGCGCACCCGAATTTTTTCGGTGTCCGCAAACACACTGGATTCCTTGCCCACAAAGTCCAGCGTTTCCAGCCGCATCCGCTTGCCTGCGCTGGCGTTCATGCGGGAAACATCCAGCAGGTCATAGTGGACCACGTTCACATCGGTGGTTTCCATATACACGGCAATGGCCTGTTCTACATCGCCGTCAAAGATCACGCGGCCCTGGTCCAGCACCACGCAGCGGGTGCACAGTTGGCGGATGGTGCTCATGTTGTGGCTGACGTACAGGACGGTGCGGCCCTCCTGCCCGGCAACATCGCTCATTTTGCCCAGGCATTTCTGCTGGAACTTCATATCGCCCACGGCCAGCACTTCGTCCATTACCATGATCTCGCTGTCCAGGTGGGCGGCAACGGAAAACGCCAGCTTGACGAACATGCCGCTGGAATACCGCTTGACGGGGGTATCAATAAAATCGCCGCATTCCGAAAATTCAATGATCTGGTCAATCTTGGAATCGACCTCGGCGCGGGTCATGCCCAGAATAGCGCCGTTCATGTAGATGTTCTCGCGGCCGGTCATCTCGTTGTTAAAGCCGGTGCCCACTTCCAGCATGGAAGCCACCCGCCCGCGCAGCCGGATCTCGCCCTCGGTGGGGGCGGTAATGCGGGACAAAATTTTGAGCAGGGTGGATTTGCCTGCGCCGTTGCGGCCGATAATGCCCAGCGCTTCACCTTTGTACACGGTCAGATCCACACCGTTCAGCGCCATAAAGGTTTTGCCAAACAGGCGGGCGTCCGTGCCAATCACGGTGTTGGGATCCTCTTTGCCGCGCACACGGGCCCACCAGCTTTGCAGGTCATGCGTCAAAGTGCCGCCGCCGATCTGGCCCAGTTTGTATTGCTTTTTCAAGCCCGATACCTGAATGACGGGTACGCGCTGGTTTTGTGCATGTGTCTGGTTTTCCATCTGCGCCCCTCCTTACACGGTATCCATAAAGGTTTTTTCAATGCGGCTGAACAGCACCACGCCCAGCACAAGGGCGGCTGCGGTAACAATCAGGCTGTAGATCAGGCTGCCCACTTCCACGGTGCCGGTGCCAAGGGTGCCCATGCGGAACACCTCGATCGGTGCAGTCATCGGGTTCAAGCGCATCAGCATCTGCAGCCGGGGGGATTCCTCCAAGCTGGAAAGGGGATAGACCACAGGAGAAATGTACATCCACAGCTGCACGCCAAAGCTCACAGCAATGGCAAGGTCACGGTACTTGGTGGTCAGGGCGGAAACGATAATGCCCACGCCCAGGCCCAGCAGCATGACTTCCAGCACCACCAGCGGCACGGCAAACGCCCAGGCCGTCAGGTGTACACCGGACCCGGTCACGGCAAAGTAGACCCAGAACAGAATGTACATGACAAACTGGATAAAGAAGTTGATCAGGCTGGTCAATACCTGGCTGATGGGGGTGGTAAGCCGTGGGAAATACACCTTGCCGAACACCTGGCTGTTGGCCACAAAGGTGTTGGCCGTGCCGTTGATGCAGGAGGCAAAAAAGGTCCACACCGTATTGCCTGCCATGTAGAACAAAAAGCCCGGCGTACCGTCCGTAGAAAGCCCGGCAATGCCGCCGAACACCACGTTGAACAGCACCGTGGTGATAAGCGGGTTCAGGATGATCCACAGCGGCCCCAGGATGGTCTGCTTGTACATGACGGTAAAGTTGCGCTTGACGAACATGACAATCAGGTCACGGTAGCGCCACAGCTCTTCCAGGTCCACATCAAACCAGCCGGTGCGCGGCCGAATGATGGTGGTCCATTGCGTGTTATCCCCGGCAGGGGTCTGGTTGCGTTGCTCTGCCATAAAAAGCCCTTTCAAAAATAGATATTTCAGGGGAATCCCCGATACATACTTATAGACAATTCATTGTACCATAATCCGCGGTAAAAAACAATGTTTGCACTGTGCAGAAAGCGCTGCCAAAACAAAAACCGCCCTGCAGGCCCGGAACAGGGGATGCAGAACGGTTCAAAAAGTTTATTTTGCGGTCAGCCTGCGCCAGCCGGTGCGCAGCAATGTCCAGCAGCCAAGCAGCAGCAGGGAAAGCAGGATGTCCCACCCGATGCGGCAGGGCAGCGTGAACAGAAGGCGGTCTTTTTGCCAGATGGCACTGGTAAACACATCCATATGGTGCACAAAGAACAGCCACAGGCTGTGCCGCCCCAAAAAGCTGAGCGCCGGCCGCAAAGCGTTATTGGCGTTCAGTTCACGGCACAGATGGCAGAAGATCCAGATGCCGCATACACTGATGGAAGCGCACAAAATGTAATTGGAGTATGTGCGGGAAGCAAGTTCAATATAAATGCCCTGCTGGCAGCACCATGCCCAGGGGATCAGCATGGCAAGGAAAAGCGGGACCCGGTAACGATCCAACAGTGCCTGATGCTGGCGGAACAGCTGCCCCAATGTGAGGTACATGACAACGACCATTGCAACATCCAGACATTGGGGAAGATACTGTACCTGCCCGATGTATGCCCCGAACAGCATGACAATGAAACTGACGGCAAAATCCCCTTTGGGGAACAAAAGCCCCAGCAGCTCCCAGATCAGCTTGCCCCAGAACAGTGCAAACAAAAACCATGGCATGCCGCAGCTGGGAATGCCGTCGGCAGGGTTACCGCTGGCCCAGAACAGGGTGATGGCATTGTAGCGGGCAATATCCCACAGGTTGGTCAGGCTTCTGTCATCAGAAAGGAAAAAGTTCAGCAAAACGTTGAACACCTGCACCACACCCAGCACGGGAACGATCAGTGCAACAAAGTCCTTCCTGACCCGGCGGGCAAAACCCTGCCAGGTATCCGGGCGGCGGGCCGTATAGCCGGTCAGAAAGAAAAAGGCCGGCATGTGGAACGAAAAAATGAAATTGCGCATCAGGTTGCCATAGGGCAGGGTGTGCCCCACAATCACCAGAATCATGCACAGACCTTTGGCGGTATCAATCCAGTCAATGCGCTGGCGCACGGCAGGGTGCGGAGCGGCGGATTGTTGAACAGCAGTCATACGGCGGTCTCCTTCGGTCTTGGTATCACTGCTGCTTGGGCGGGTTCTTTTTCTGTTTGTCATTGCAGTGTTCCTGGCAGCTGGCGCAGTTGCCGGTGCAGCCGCCGTGCCAGCCCTTTTCGCTGTTGGCAATAAAACCGATGGCAACGCCGAGCAGAACAAAAATAATAACCAGAACAAGGATACTTTGAAGTGACATGGAAAAAACCTCCCTATGGGTTAAGCGAAAACAAAGCGACAGGTGAATACGCTGCCCTTATGCCAACCCCAGCAAAAACCCTACACAGTGCACGGCAAACGCCACAACCCAGGCAATGCCGCACTGCATCAGTACCACACCCAGTGCAGCCCGGCCACCGCCCAGTTCCCGCTTGACAGCGGCAATGGCTGCAACACAGGGGGTATACAACAGCGTAAAGATCAGGAAAACCAGCGCAGTAAACGGGGTGAACAGCGTGTTCAGTGCGCCGGTATCGCCGCCCAGCAGGACGGTCAGGGTGGAAACAACGCTTTCCTTGGCGGTAAAGCCGGTGATCAACGCAGTGGAAATGCGCCAGTCGCCAAAGCCAAGGGGCTTGAAGATGGGGGTGATCAGGCTGCCAACCAAAGCCAGAAGGCTGGAATCCGGGGTGGCAGCAACATTCAGGCGGGTGTCGAACGTCTGCAGGAACCAGATCACGACGGTTGCAACAAAGATAATTGTAAAGGCACGCTGAATAAAATCACGGGCCTTTTCCCAAATCAGCTGGCCGACGCTTTTGGGCGAAGGCAGGCGGTAGTTGGGCAGCTCCATCACAAAGGGTACCGGTTCACCGCGGAAACAGGTCTGCTTGAGGATCAGCGAATACAGTATACCACACAAAATGCCGAAAAGATAGAGGAAAATCATGACCGGTGCACGCCATACCCGCGGGAAAAACGCGGCGGTGAACAGCGCATAAATGGGCAGCTTGGCGGAACAGCTCATGAACGGGGTCAGCAAAATCGTCATGCGGCGGTCACGCTCACTGGAAAGGGTGCGGGTTGCCATAATGGCGGGAACCGAGCAGCCGAAGCCCACCAGCATGGGCACAAAGCTGCGGCCCGAAAGCCCAATGCGGCGCAGCAGTTTGTCCATAACAAAGGCCACGCGGGCCATATAACCGGTATCTTCCAGGATGGACAAAAAGAAGAACAGGATAACGATCGTGGGCAAAAAGCTCAGCACGCTGCCCACACCGGCAAAAATGCCATCGATCACAAGGCTGTGCACCACCGGGTTGATCTGATACGCCGTCAGGGCGCGGTCCACAACGCCGGTAAACCAGTCGATGCCAAGGGTCATCCAGTCCGAAAGGGTGGAGCCCACTACGCCAAAGGTCAGCCAGAAAACAAGCGCCATAATGCCCGCAAAACAGGGCAAGGCAGTGTATTTGCCGGTCAGGATCTTATCAATGGCAACGCTGCGCTTATGCTCCAGGCTTTCGCCCGGCTTCACCACCGTGGCGGAGCATAGCTTTTCAATAAAGGTAAAGCGCATGTCCGCAAGGGCGGCTTCGCGGTCCAGCCCGGTCACGGTTTCCATTTCAGCAATGGCGTGGCCCAGTATATCTGTTTCGTTGGGGTTCAGCTGCAGGGCTTTTTCAATCAGGGTGTCTCCCTCCACCAGCTTGGTGGCGGCAAAGCGCAGCGGCAGCCCGGCGGCAGCGGCATGGTCCTCAATCAAATGTCCGACAGAATGGATGCAGCGATGCACCGCGCCCCTGGGGTCTGCTGGGTCACTGCCCGCCGTGCAGAAGTCGATGCGGCCCGGCAGCTCCCGGTAGCGCGCCACATGGATGGCATGTTCGATCAGCTCGTCAATGCCCTCATTTTTGGCGGCAGAAATGGGAACAACCGGAATGCCCAGCGTTTCTTCCAGCTGGTTTACCATGATGGTGCCGCCGTTGGCGCGCACTTCGTCCATCATGTTCAGCGCCAGCACCATGGGGGTATCCAGCTCCATCAGCTGCATGGTCAGGTACAGGTTGCGCTCAATGTTGGAAGCATCCACAATGTTGATAATGCCGGACGGGTGCTCGCTCAGGATAAAATCCCGCGTGACAATCTCCTCGTTGGAGTAAGGGGACAGGGAATAAATGCCCGGCAGGTCCGTTACGGTGGCTTCCTTGTGGTTGCGGATCACGCCGTCCTTGCGGTCCACCGTAACGCCGGGAAAGTTGCCCACATGCTGGTTGGAGCCGGTCAGCTGGTTGAACAGCGTGGTTTTGCCGCAGTTCTGATTGCCGGCCAGGGCAAAGGTCAGCGGTGCACCGGCGGCAATGGGGGCGCCGGCTTTGCGCTCGTGGTAGCTGGCGGCTTTGTCCAGCTCGCCAACGCCGGGGTGGGCTACCACCTTGTGGCGCTCTTCGCTGGGGGCGGCGCGGTCCGTTGCATGCACGCTGTCAATTTCAATTTTCTGCGCATCGGCCAGGCGCAGGGTCAGCTCATAACCACGCAGCTCCACTTCAATGGGGTCCCCCATGGGGGCCGTTTTGCGCAGCGTTACCTCGGTGCCGGGGGTCAGCCCCATATCCAGCAGGTGGTGGCGCAGCTCGCCCTCACCGCCTACCACGCGGATGATTGCATCCTGCCCAATGTGCAGGTCACCTAATGTCAGCATATTGATTCCTCTTTTTTGTACGGCAAGGTAATGCAAGCCGGTTTATTTCGACTGAAAGGCATGAATTTCGCTCATGAACGCGTAAAGTTTACCACGTTTAACTTACGGCGTCAATATATCAGGAAAAACTGTGAAATGCAGGCTTGAAAAATGCACAATTTCTGGTGGGGCGGGCAGCCATCTTGCCGCAAAATGCTGAATCCAATATTTATGCATTGACTTTGAATATTTATGTATTATACTAGAATTTATCCTGATGCAGCTTCGGAAAGAGGGAAAGTTCCGCCGCTGCGCTAGGGTGTATCTGAAAAGTCGAAAGTATCGTCTATTTCTACAAACGCAGCCGGATTTTGC
>UMKH01040273.1_pt1 | contig 11523 bp, 9 predicted proteins | sample 1966271 | NCBI WGS metagenome assembly UMKH01 (sample SAMEA4836172, study PRJEB28245) | human gut metagenome | biome: gut microbiome; material: fecal sample | place: Denmark | collected 2008 | reverse complement strand
AAACAGACTTTGAGTTGGGCGGCATCCTTAGATCATGGCTTGATGATGGCCAGAAACGTGGCTATTCGCTTCTTATTAACACGACCATCAATGAATTTTGGGGACATGCCATTTTTATCGATCCAGATACGGGGCATATTGCACCTGTGATGACGGACTATGATGCGGAGCACCGTACTTATACATTATATTGATCAGCATCGATCTCGTCCGAATCTGGGAACATTTTCCTGTATTCATCAACTAATTTTCGGAATATGTAACGAGTAATGGGTTTATTATCCGGAAGCTTACCTGCCAATAATTTCATTGCTTGGCGTTCTGTAGTTTTATGTAGGCAGTATTGTTCTATGACATCAAATTCTTTTTGCTGTAAGCTCATTAGTGATATACGGCGTTTCGGTCTTCCAGAAGCTTTCCTGTGACCAGGAAGCTGCTCGATAGGCTGCGACTGACGGTAGTTATGGATTTGGCTAAGTGTTCCGGATAATAGCTCATGATCGTGGGCATCATCTTTGTCGTCATATCCGAGCGATGGGATTCGCAGGTGGATCTGTTTGTCTTGAAGGAATTTTAGTGTTTTTTGTATTGTTGGCAGAGTACCGCCAAGTACATAGATATTTGCTACATATAACGTATCGCCACTTTGAATAGGGCGACGTGGGGAAATCTCACCTTTAAGTATGTCACCGTCTGAATAGACAGAACGAGCCACGTCGCAACATTTTATGTAGAAGTAGTTGTATTCTGAGCCGAGCCAGTGGGTTGTATCTGGCAAATGTTTGCGTGCTATTTCGTATTGTTCGTTTATATTTTCAATTCGTGTATTACGAAACAGCCACCACTCGCTCATAGTGCAACCTCCGCTCATTTGTAATGGTTACCAGTACTAACCAACACATTATATCATATTTTTTAAAATGTTGTCCGAAAATTAGAAGTTTCAAAAAAATAAAAGAAAGCCGCATAAATACAGTATTTGCAGATGAATATTTGTCTGAAAATTATTTGAAAATGGTCGTTTATTTGTATGTGAAAATAAAAGCACATGAGAAATCAAGCATATTAATTGCGAAGACGAAAACAAAAATAAACAGGAAGGAGAAATCATTGAAATCACATAAACGAAAAATCGAAGAAGGACGTTGTCAAGGATACGGGAAAGACTATACCCCATTTATTCTGGTCAGAGAATATAAGGGGCGGGGTACAGCATCAGTCATCTGGGATCTCTTTGAAGAAAGATTGATCCACTGCCTGTCGCAGACAGAAGTTGCGGTGTATGAAACAATCCGCTGGCAGGACAATGTGGAACATATCCGCGAACAATATCTTTTAGATACAGATAGGATGAATGCCATTGCAGAAGAACTTGGGATGAAGAAAGCTCCATGGTGGACCACGGATTTTCTGGTAGATTACGATGATGGAAGCAAGACGGCGTTCTCAGTCAAATACGACAGAAGCGCATTTGATCCGAATAAACGTACCTACCGTGGAAAAGAATCAAGACTGCACAATCTGGTAATGCGTCAGAGAGCAGAACAGATCTATTGGGAATCTCAGAAAGTGAGGTTTAAGCTGGTAACGAACGAAGATATTAATCAGGTGCTTGTGTGGAATGTAAAAAGCGTTATGAGCTATTACGAATCATTTAAGGTGATCAGCAAAGAACAGAAACTGAAATATCTGATTGCACATAAATATGTACATATCCCGATGGATAAACAGATTCTGGATTTCCGTGAGATTGTAAAGCGTGCTGGTTTCGATATTGATGAGCTGTATAAACGAGTATTAGTGGCACGTGACATTCATGAAGAAATTACAGAAAGGAGATAACATAATGGAAGAATTAAAAAATAACGAAACATCCGAAAAGAAAGAGAGAATAGACTCACTGGAAGTTATCACTCTTGAAGGCGATGAAAATCAGGTGGCTGAAGAAAAAGAGGATTCACCTGTTATCAGAAGAGGTGATATTTACAGTTTCGAAGACCAGGAATGGAGAGTTTTCGATGTGAGAGATAAAAATGTTAATCTGATTAACCTTAAAAATAACAAATTAAGGCTGAAAGATACTGCGGAACTTATTACAGCAATTGAAAACAGAGAGTGTGTGAAGATAAAAGAAAAAACGGGATCGTCTTTTTCGATTTCACCGGAAGAAATGGAGACAATCAATCACCGTGCAGAAGTAATGGAAGCTATCTTGAGAAAGGAATATCCGCTTACAACTCGCTTGCGTATGAATCATGATAGTGAAGCAATTATTCTTGGTGTCACAAGAAGGTATTTGAGTATGCTGTTTTATACTTACCTTCGTTCTGGCCGCAATAAATTCAGCCTTGTGGACCAGCGTAAGAATAATAGCAGACCAAAGAATAGTCATTCAAAAGACTACGAGAATCCAAAGAATGACGTTGACGAAATCCTCAAATACGGTCTTAAGATGTTCGTAAAGTATGGAAAACCAGGACAAGCATATGACGCAGTTCTGCGCCGGTATTTTCGCGAACCGGTCGAGGCACCAGATGGTTCTTCTGTCAAGATGGTAACACTTCCAGAAGAGGAAAGATCAGTATCATACAAGATGCTCTACAACTATATCAGAAAGCATACAGAAGACTATTCCTGCAAGGGAAAAGATGAGAGAGACAAACAGAACAATGACAGACAGTTGGTTGGAAACAGCAAAACCGGAGTCTATGAATTGGGACAGATTGTTGAAGCAGATGAGATGGAGCTTGGCTGTTATGTAGTCGACCAGAATGATGGAGAAACTGTTCTTGGAAAAGCTGTCGTATACTGTATGGTCGAAGTATTGAGTGGAATCTGCATCGGTGCATATGTAAGTCTTGAAAATAACAGTATGCGTGGCTTTCAGCAGGTGTTTCTGTCACTCCTGGAACCGCATAAGAACCAGACGAAAGGCTATAACATTGACTATGATGAGGAAGACTGGCCGTCCATGATCGTACCAAACGAGATCCGTTGTGACCGGGGCTCAGAGTATATGTCCAAGGCATATAGCAAAGCAATGGGGGAACTGGGCATCCGTAATACTCCGGTTCCACCCGGATGCGGTTCCTTAAAGGGGGTTGTCGAATCTTTCAACGGACTGGTTCAGACCTATTTAAAAGCACAGTTAAAGAATAACGGATATGTAGAAGACAAATACCGTGGCGGTGACCTGGCGAAAGGGGCTGCATGTCTGACTCTGGAAGAAATAAGAGGACTGGTCTACCAATCAGTGATTCTGTATAACCGCCGTGTTTTTGAGGGACTCATTGATAAGAAGTATGTGGATAACAATGTATCGCCAACACCGAAAGGGATTTTTGCATACGAAAAAGCTCATGGCAGAGCAGGAGATCCAACCAATGTAAATGATGCAACAAGACCAGCCTATCTGTTTGCAATGCTGGCAAAGGAAGAAGAAAAAAGAAAATTTACATGGAACCGTAGAAAAGGTATCGTGTACACCTTCTATAAGACGGAACTTCGTTTTTATTCGCAGGAGCCATGGTTTCTGGATATTTTAAAAGATGAACCACATCCGGAAGATATTGAGGTCAGATACAATGTGGACGATATCAGGAATGTCTATATCAGATACAAAAAAGAGATCCACAGAGTACCTCTTGCAGAAAAGATTGAACAGCAGTATACATACGCAGACTTAACCTGGGACGAATACGACGAGTGTATCCGTAAAAAGAGGGACTCAAAAGTAATGAAAGAAGCAAAACAGGTATATCTGGACACGAAACTGAATTTGCAGGATACGGTAGAGAAACAGGCAGAAATGGCAAAAGCCCTGAATCCAAAGAAGAAGAAAAAATACGGCAAAGCGCATCCGGAGGATAAAACAGCCAAGAAACAGGAAATGAGAAAAGATCCAGATGGAATTACGAAACGTTCTTATAGTTCCATTGATCCGGAACCTAAGAAAGAAACATTAACAAAGCAGCAGGAAGAGCTGGCAGCGATTGAGCATTTGAGAATCCCAGATGAAATGAGGACGATGGGAGACAGAAAACTCAGCCGAGAAGAGGAAATCAATCGTATCTTGGCACTGATAGAAGACGAAGTATAAGAAAGGAAGAAAACATGGAGAGACTAAAATGTAATTTAACATTCCGTGAACTTAGAAAAGATGAAAATCTTTATGATGATGTAGACCTGACCGCGGGGAGCATGGTAGATGCGCAGTACCGCAGAGTCGCCGGATATGAAGATAATCCTGATGTATGCGCATTGCCGAAGATGCCTTCGGTAAGGGATATCCTGGCTCTTGGAATGGTTAATCCTCCGGGATACGACAGAGAACAGGTAGAAAAAATGAGTACTGCTGAAAAATTAGCCGCAATAGAAGACATTGACATGGCAATGATCCCACTTGGAATTCATGTAGATGTAGCCCGTACAATCTGGAAGTTTTTGGACCGCAGATATAAAGGGGCTGACGTCATGATTTCCGCAAACGAAGATGAGAAAGCGTATGGGAAAGGAAGCTTTGGACGTGCTATCGTTCTGTATCAGAAGCTAGAGGCCCCAAGCCCGATTGGATTTCTGCTTCATGGGAAGACCGGATGCGGAAAGACTATGGCTGTGAACTTAGCGTGTCGCATGTATCCTAATGTAATCTATCATGAGTTTGAGGACTGCAGCTATGTACAGATCCCCATCGTCATGGTGACAGCGCTCAGAAAAGATATCAGAGACGTGTTTGAATCCATTGCCGCAGCATTTGACAGATTTCTGGATACCGGAGATTACCATAGAAGAAGGGCCGTTGGGGCCAAGAGTATCTCTGCAACAGAAGGGCTTGTAAAGAAATGGATCGAACTCTATCATGTCGGACTCATCATCGTAGATGAAGTACAGTTCCTTGATTTCTCGCCAAAAAAGAAGAACATCGAGGACATTGTAAGTATCACACAGGCAACCGGGGCGCAGTTCGGACTCATTGGTAACGATGACGGATATAGAGCAGTACTGGAATATGACAGGCTTAACAGGCGCGTAGCAAAAAACATTATCAATGCAGACGAGGTTACGAAGAATAATGTACGTTTGTTTGAGAATGCAATCAAGACACTTTGGGGATATCAGTTCGGGAACGTGGAAAGTCCGTTCACAACAGAAATCGAGGAACTTCTCATGTACCATTCATCCAGGAATATCGCACTCCTGAAATACATCGTGATTACTATACAGACGAAGGATGTAATCGAGAAGCGCAAGGAGCCGATTGATGTGCCATTCATCGAGAAAACGATTGGTAGGGACATGGAGACACTTCGAAAACTGCTCGCTGATCCTGATGATCCGGAAGATGCACAGTATCACGAGTATATTACAAAGCTCTATGCAAGGCAGGCTAAAGAGGTCGCTACGGAAAATGACGAAGAAAAAGGAAGGCTGTTTGATATGATGGCGGCGGGCGAACTGACCAGGAAAAGAGAAGCGGTCCGCAGCAGAGCTTTCCAGTCAATCAGCGACACTTCAAATTATACTGAAACGCAGATCAACCGCGCAATCAGACAGGCAATCGATAAGGAACCGGATATCCTGGATCACCCTTCGAAGTTTCTTGCACAGAAGGCTATGGAAATATTGAAAAAGGCAAACGCAAAGGTGAAACGTAAAAATACCGCCACAGCTAATCAGGCGAAGAAAGGGAAAAGCGATGCAGCTGCGATTGACAGAGAGACAAGCCAGGGGCTTACAGCTTTGAAAAAAGCTATGAATGAGCAGGAAATATCCTCCGTTTCCAGTGAGAAGCGGGGATTGTAAAAAAGGAGAAGATTATGAGATTACCAAAGAGCATCCGAATAAGAATCTATGATGCTGTGAAGGCAGGCGTTGATGAGAAAGGCTGCTGGACCGCTTCCGAAGATGGATTCGAGGGCAGGACAATTACCAGGGAAGAAAGAAATATCCTGCAGGATCTGGTGAATCATGGGTATGTAAAGAGATGAAAGAAAGGGGTGTATACGATTGAACAAATACAGGTTTCCAATATGGTTTCGGATATATCCGGATGAGAACATTGTGTCATGGCTGGAAGCTTTGTTTTCAGTTAACGGAATGTCAAAAAAGGCTTTCTCTGTTACTTTAGAGGGAAGTACGGAATTGTTAGAGCTTGAGAATATCTGTAGAAAATATGAAGGTGATAAGTTTCCGACGCTGGAAGAGATTATGTCGAGGCACTCAGAATTCAGCACGATGATGCCGTTTCGTAATGAAAGCATGAATGTTCTTGTGGCAGAGCAGGTCATCCGGCAGGCGGAAGATTTTCATATGATTCCAGGCAATAAAAAGAATCATTGCAAAGTACTGAGGTGCTGTCCGGAATGCCTGGCTGAAGACATGGCAAACGGGAGACGTCCCTATATCAGAGCGTGGCATTCGCTCCATGGTGTAACAGCCTGTGCAAAGCATGGCTGCAGGTTACAGATTTACTCAATCTATGACAGCGATAAACCGGTTGTTCCAGCAGATGAAGAAAGCCTCCGGTATGCGAAATTCCTCTACCAGGTTTATCTGCATCAGCCAAAAGTCACGTTAGATGATATAAAAGACCTGCTTGCCGGTACGAAGACCGGACGATTGATACTGGACAGGCTGACAATTAACTGCATTATCAAAGCTTTCTGTGAAAAGTATGAGCCTGACGAGTTCATAGAGCAGATCAAAGGAAGAGAAAAAGAAGGATGTCAGATTGCAAGCAATACATGTCCGCACTGCGGGACGATTTACCATTCCTTCGGCCTGGCCAGGTCTTATGGATATGAATGTCCGATATGCGAGAGGAAATATGATGGCCTGGAGCTGCTGCAGAAAAGAATAGATCTTTCCTGGAACGGAGAATACGAGGTGACTGGATACGAGGATGAAGCTCATGTCAGAATCCGTCACAGACCATGCGGAAGGGAATATATACTGCCGCTGAATGCTCGTGGTCTTACAAAAAGACAGTTATGTGACAAGTGCAATTATAAGTATCGGGACAGAATCGGCAGGAAAGCCACAATGAATAGTGGTGAAACATGCAGGATTATTGCTTATCGGTCTTCGATGGATTTAGATGTAGAGTTTGAGGATGGAGCTGTTGCCAAACACACGACTTATACGAATTTTAAGTTAGGAATGATCGGACGTCCCGATGACACACCTGAAGAACAGGCAAAGCGCAGACTTGGAGAAAAGAGAACCATGAACTGCGGGCTTGAAGCTGAGATTATTCGGTATGGAGCTTATGCCGATATTGATGTTAGGTTTGAAGATGGCTATATTGCCAGGCATGCAGCATATAAAGAATTTTTAAACGGGTCCATCAGGCCTCCGATTGATCATGTCGGAGAAACAGGTATTATGAACAATGGGCTCAAAGCTACAATTATTGCATATCGAAAACATATAGATATGGATGTTCTTTTTGAGGACGGTTCGGTTGCGGAGCATATTGATTACAAAAATTTTACGGAAGGGCGTGTTGCAAGGCCGCAGGACTCCAGAAGAAATAGAGGGAAGTTCCGTATCGGCGAAAAGAGAATTATGAAATGCGGACTTGAAGCAGAGATTATTTCGTATCGTAAAAGCGATGATATGGATGTGCGATTTCCTGATGGTGTGATTGTAAAGAATGTACAGTATACGAATTTCAAACGAGGGATGGTAGGGCATCCGTAAGACGAAGACACTGGCAAAAAGCTGGTTCTTTTTTGCTGTATGAAAGAAATAAGTATTTTTGATATTCTGACATGTATAAAAGGTAAGAACAGATATAAAAAAGTGAGGGATAACTTATGGTAGCAAAAATAGATAGAGTTGGCGAAACACGCGTGATGAACTGTGGTATGAAAGCCACTATCATTCGATATGGGAAGTATTCAGACATTGATATTCGTTTTGAAGATGGAAAAGTAGTAGTACATAAAGCGTATGACCATTTTAAAAAAGGTGAAATTGCCAATCCAAACATTAAAACTTTTACTGAAGTCCGTCTTGGCGAAACCAGAATGATGAACTGTGGTATGGAGGCTACTATTATTCGATATGGAGGAGCTACAGACATTGACGTGCGTTTTGAAGATGGAAGAGTTGTTAAATGTAAAGGGTATAGAGAATTTAAAAAGGGTAACATCGCTCATCCAAGTACTACAGCAAAAGCTCGCCTTGGAGAAACCCAAATGATGAATTGTGGTATGAAAGCGACAATTATTCGATACAATGGGGTACGTGACATTGACGTTCGTTTTGAAGATGGGACTATTGTAGGGAGCAAAACATATAATGCATTCAAAAAAGGTAGTATCGCCAATCAAAACATCAAAACTTCCGCTGAAAATTGCCTTGGCGAAACCCGTATGATGAACTGTGGTATGGAAACAACAATTATTCGATACAATACAAGCAAAGATATTGACGTTCGTTTCGGAGATGGGACTGTGGTGAAATATAGAACGTATAACCAGTTTAAAAAAGGTGAAATTGCCCATCAATCACTCAGTCTAAATAACGGTTCCAAAGACTTCCACGGCTTTATCTGTAGACGAGGTTTTATAGATGAAGATCGAACCCTTTACGAATGTATCTGTAAACATTGTGGCTTAGAGGATGTTTTAACCCCTCAGGAAATGATGGAACATGAAAAATTAGAACATGGAGAGGGCAAATAAGCGTTTGGGATATTCTGACATATATAGGGTAAGAACAAATACATAAAAGCTAGACTTGGTGAAACTAAAATAATGAATTGCGGTATGGAAGCTACAATTATTCGATATAAAGTTCTGCCGTTTAGCGGGCCTTTTTTCTACGTCGCAGATTTTCTGACACATTATAAATGAAACATAGAAAAATTGGAGTCAGAAAAAGGAGGAAACAACTATGATTACAACATAACAACAAAAACGCTGGAAGGATTCTAATATTCTGTCAATCGTGAACTGGTTGACGATACAAATGATATTTTGTATGATAAGGATAAGAGGAATAGATATAAATCCAGCAGAATAGGGGAATCCCTGAAACTTTAGATCAGGGATGCCTATGAGCTTTCCCTGATCGTTTTTTGCATCAGATTAGGGAAAGGATAACAATCTATGGGACAAAAAGACATAACAGAAAAACTTCTGGAAGACTATAATGACGTCTTCGCAGACATTGTCAATGTTCTTTTATTTCGCGGAAATCGGATCGTGAAAGAAGAATCATTGAAAGAAACAAAGGTAAAATCACAGTATAAAGCCGAAGCAGGCAAACTGCATGAACAGGAAAGGGATGTAGCCAAATATTGGCAGGATGGTAACGTTCTTGTTGCAATCTGCGGACTGGAAAACCAGACTGCAGAAGAGAAATATATGCCATTAAGAGTTTTTAGCTACGATGGAGCTTCTTACCGACGGCAGCTGTTGTCGGAAAATGATGAGAATCCCATTGTTCCGGTCGTGTCATTGGTACTTCATTTTGGGATGAAAAAATGGTCATCACCTCATAATCTGAAAGGGGTTATTGATATTCCAAAGGAACTGGAGCCATATGTAAATGACTACAAGGCAAATATCTTTAACATTGCATTTTTAGATGATGAAACGGTGCAGATGTTCCAAAGTGATTTTCGAATAGTTGCAGATTTCTTTGTTCAGAAAAGGAAAAACAAAGACTATGTGCCGGATGAACACAAAATAAAGCATGTAGACGAAATGTTGAAACTTCTGCAGGTGCTGACCGGAGACAACAGGTATAATGTAAAATTTTCTGAAGCAGAAAAGAAGGAGGACATTAAGATGTGTGATGTAATGGAAAAAGCAGTAGCGGAAGAAAGAATCAATTCCATAAAGATTTTAGTATCTTCGCTTGAAGAGTTCGGCATTTCAAGTGAAGCTATTATTGAAAAAGTTATGGAAAAATTCAATTTTTCTCGTGACGAAGCAACAAAGTATGTGAATAAGTAAACGTTTTTAAAGTGGAAGGTCTGCCGGTTTGGCGGGCCTTTTTCTACATCGCAGATTTTCTGATTTCTACCTTCAAAAATATCCTTTGAAAAACCAAACCAGCCTTCAGGAAAAGAAATTTGCTGCCGGGGTAAAAAATCAAAAGAGATTGTGGGAAATTGGAATCAGAGGTTCCCTGATACAAAAGCTCTCATTTCCATAGTGAATTTCGGAAAGGGAAGTGAATAACGGGGAAAAATAAACGAAAACATGCGGTTTTCGAACATCTAAACGGAAGTAATTAAAGGGGAAAATACAGTAGAAACAGCAGTTCCAGGTAAATGGGGTTACCGTTGTACGGGAATGTCTTATATCAATTTTCCAAGAATGCTTTTGTGTACGATGAATAACGGTGTGGATCTTACAAGTAACAAACGTTTTACAAAAGGATATGGCTATTTTACGGAAATGGAAAGTTATGAAGAACTTTTAAAAGCATGGGATAAAACAATAAGGGAAATTACTCGATATAGTGTTATTGTAGAAAATGTAATTGATAAGGCCTCTGAAAGAGATGTGCCAGACATTCTTTGTTCGGCTTTGACAGATGATTGTATTGCCAGAGGCAAAACCATCAAAGAAGGTGGAGCAGTTTATGATTTTATTTCAGGACTTCAAGTAGGAATTGCGAACATGGCAGATTGTTTGGCAGCTATAAAGAAGTTAGTGTATGAAGAAAAGAAAATCACAAGACAAGAGCTTTGGAATGCAATCTTAGATGATTTTTCATCACCTGAAAACAAAAAAATTCAGGAAATGTTGATTCGTGAAGCACCAAAATATGGAAATGATGATGATTATGTCGATCAGTTAATTGTGGAAGCTTATGATTCTTATATTGAAGAAATCGAAAAATATCCGAATACACGCTATAATAGAGGACCAATTGGCGGAATTCGTTATGCAGGAACTTCTTCAATTAGTGCGAATGTTGGACAAGGTATGTCAACGATGGCTACGCCGGATGGACGAAATGCATTCGAACCTTTGGCAGAAGGTTGCAGTCCAGCGCATAACAGCGATAAAAATGGACCTACAGCTGTGTTTAAAAGTGTGTCTAAGCTTCGTACAAATAAAATTACGGGTGGAGTTCTGCTAAATCAAAAAATGACACCTCAAATGTTGTCGACTGAAGAAAATCGACAAAAATTAGAATTGCTGATTAAAACTTTCTTTAATCGCTTGCATGGATATCACGTGCAATATAACATTGTTTCTAAAGAAACTTTGATTGATGCACAGAAGCATCCTGAAAACCATAAGGATTTAATTGTTCGTGTAGCCGGATATAGTGCTTTCTTTAATGTGCTTTCTAAAAAGACGCAAGACGATATTATTGGTAGAACAGAACAATCTTTAATGTAAGAAAATGTAAATAATTTGAAAAAGCTATTGAAAATGTGCTTTATCAGGTGTATTCTATAGGCAACCGATGCGAAAGAAATCAAACTAAGAACCGGATACAAAGAGATTCTAGTCATGGTGGAAGCTAGATTATTACGACTTAGCAAATGGA
>UMKH01010883.1_pt1 | contig 11570 bp, 9 predicted proteins | sample 1966271 | NCBI WGS metagenome assembly UMKH01 (sample SAMEA4836172, study PRJEB28245) | human gut metagenome | biome: gut microbiome; material: fecal sample | place: Denmark | collected 2008 | reverse complement strand
CCGTGTGCTCTGCACTGACGGACTGTCCTGTTTGCTGCCTGCGGAGCTTCATGCAGGTGCGGTAAAGCTATCCGTATTCGGATATGACGCTGACAATACAGAGGGATTAAGAGCGACAACAGTTTCGGTAACACTGCATATCCGTTCATCCGGATTTGTGGGAGATGATACAGAATCGCCCGTTCCTCCGACCCCCGATTTGTATACGCAGCTTTTACAGAAAATCGGTGAAGTGCAGCACGGGAAAGATGGCGCAGACGGCAAGGATGGAAAAGACGGCTTATCTGCATATGAACTTGCTGTGGAGAATGGTTTTACAGGGACACTTGCAGAGTGGCTTGCTTCTCTCAAAGGGAAAGACGGCGAAAATGGCGTGGATGGGAAAAACGGTGTGAATGGCTCTGACGGTAAATCCGCATATATCATTGCAGTGGAACACGGCTTTTCAGGAACAGAAACCGAGTGGCTGGAATCGCTGAAAGGAGCAGACGGAAGTGACGCAGATGATATGGATTTATCCGGCTATGCCACCAAAGCGGAACTGCAAAAGATAACGGAAAATGCCGTATATCTGGAAAATCTCATCAAACAGACAAGTTCTGTCAGCGATACCGTTTTATTTGAATCCGGTACAGATGCCCTTGAGAAATACGGCGAAAATATTTACACCTATTACAATGACGGCTATCGTTCTCTATCCGGTTTTTCGGAGAGTTATCCGCATTTCTGCTGTGCCGAAAATGATTATGCACTGCATGTCAATCAAACAGATTTTGGTTGGGCAGGAACGGTATTTGTGATGTGTCTGACACCTGTTTTCATCACTTCTGCCATGCACTTGATTTTGAATTATGTGGTTGGTGCGTTGGAAAATGCCGAGTTTTATCTGGTGAGAAAAACCGATAAGACAGGCTCTGAGCTTGCAAGGCACATCTACGAAGAAATCCAAAACGGCAATGCTGTTTCACTGTCATTTCAATGGCTTTATTCCGATACGTCCATTTCAGTGATGCAGTCACTGGAAAATGTGTCGGATGGAGAATATTACCTTGCCTTCCAAGGCACATCGGATAATTCCCATCCGATGGTGAAATCTATCAAATTTATGAAAGGGTGATGTTTATGAAAGAAACAATCTGTATGATTGCAGGCGTGGTGGGAGGAGTGATTACCACACTGCTCGGCGGCTGGGATTCCGCATTGGCAACACTTGTAGTTTTTATGGGCATTGATTTTGTGACAGGCATTGTAACTGCGGCAATGGGCAAATCCAAACACAGCGAAAGCGGCACACTCAACAGCACGGCAGGCTGGGTTGGTCTTGCGAAAAAGTTTTGTATTCTGCTTATGGTAGTGGTCGGCGTGAGAATCGATATTCTCATTGGCACAAATTACATCCGTGATACCGTGTGCATCAGCTTCTGTCTGAATGAGCTGCTCTCCATTGTGGAGAATACCACACTCATGGGAATTCCGTATCCGCCGGTAATCAAGAAAGCAATTGACGTTCTGCAAACAAAGGTAGGCAGAGCTGAGGAACAACTGAAAGAAAGTGAGGATGATAAGAATGGCAATTCTGAAACCTGATAACACATCTACTCTGAATGGAGTAAAAATCAACGAGTATCTGCTCACCAAACACAATCCAAACAGTATAGCAATGCCCACCGTTTCTATGGAGGGCAAAGTTATCGGTATCACTGTTCACAATACCGATTGGATTTCGGTAGCAAGCGGAACTACTCCTGCAGAACAGTATACCAGAGCAACTTACAATGGCAATATGAAAGATGTCAGGGTGCATTATTATGTGGACAACACCTGTGCGTGGCAGAATCTACCTTTAACGCTTAGTGGCTGGCACGCCGCTGATGGAAGCGGCAACGGCAACCACAGAACGATTGCCATTGAATGCATTATGTCATCTGCGTATAATTCTACGGATAAGAAGTCGGAAGACAACTGTGCGAGACTTGCCGCAGCACTTCTGAAGAAGTATGGTCTTGACATTAATCACCTCTACACTCATACCCATTGGCTGAATGTACGTGACGGGAAAAGTGGTACTGTGGACTATCTCAATACTGCAAAAAATTCTTACAAGATGTGTCCTGCCTACATTCTGCCACATTGGGCGGAATTTAAGAAGAAGGTCGAATCTTATCTGAATACTGGTTCTACAACTTCAAATCCTACACCTGCAAATCAGCTTTACAGAGTAAGAAAGTCCTGGTCTGACGCTAAGAGCCAGATTGGAGCATATTCTTCTCTGGAGAATGCAAAGAAAGCCTGCAAGGCGGGTTACAGCGTTTTTGATAATTCCGGAAACGTGGTATATACCGTTGCCGAAAAGACATATACAAAAGGCGCAAAAATTACGCTGAACAATACCACATTGTATTCCTCCAGCACAGTCAAGACTGGAACAAAGAAATCCGGTACATACTATCTCTATGATGGACAGGTTGTAAATGGCAGAATGCGTATTACAAATTCTGCTTCAAACTGTGGAAAAACACCTGCCGGTTCTTATGTGACCGGTTGGGTGAACAAGGCTGACATCTGATAACGATCCCCACGAGATATGATTTTTTCATATTTCGTGGGGATTTTTTGTTTTTCGGTACTCAAAAGCCATATTTCCGTCCTATGTAAAGTAGGAGGTGGTTTCAATGACAGATGCACAAAAATCTACTGTACTCACATTGCGTTCAAAGGGAATGTCGTTTTCTAAGATTGCAGAAACTGTAGGATTGTCTGTCAACACGATAAAATCCTTTTGCAGCAGACATAAAGGGCAGTTCTGCCTTTGCTGCGGCGAGCCAATCACGCAGCCGCCAAGAGTACGTCAGAAAAAGTTCTGTTCGGATAAATGCAGAATGAAATGGTGGAATGCTCATATAAAAGATGTTAACAGGAAAGCTATGTATGATTTTATCTGCTCAAATTGTGGTAAGCCTTTTCAGGCATACGGCAATAATCACAGAAAATACTGCTGCCACAGATGTTATATTCTTGCACGATTCGGAGGTGAAAAAGATGGATATTCAGAAGGAAGCCATGTACCAGGTGACGATGGGCATTGTAAAGAAGATGTTTCATGCAAATCTGATTTCGGAGGATGAATATCGTCAGATTGATACAATGTTCAGGGAGAAATACGAGCCGAAAATCGGCACATTATTCGTTGACTTAGAGCCTGAACAGCGGTAATATGTGTAGTGAAAGGAGAGCTGTTATGCGTAAAATCATCAAAATAGAACCTACGGAGCCCGTATTGCCAAGGCGAAAGCGAGTGGCTGCTTATGCTCGTGTATCAATGGAGTGTGAACGCCTTATGCATTCAATGTCAGCACAAATAAGCTACTATAGCGAACTGATACAAAAGAATCCCGAATGGGAGTATGCACGAGTTTATGCTGATAATTTTATATCAGGAACAGAGACCAAGAAACGGCAGGAGTTTCAAAGAATGATTTCTGACTGTGAAAAAGGACTCATTGATATTATCCTTTGCAAGAGTATATCACGATTTGCCAGAAACACCGTGGACCTTCTGGAAACGATACGGCATCTGAAAGATATCGGTGTTGAAGTACGATTTGAAAAAGAGAACATCAATTCCTTGTCGGGTGATGGCGAACTGATGCTGACCATTCTCGCCAGCTTTGCACAGGAAGAAAGCCGTAGCCTTTCTGAAAATGTAAAGTGGGGCATTCGGAAACGCTTTGAAAAAGGTGATCCATGCAATCGAAATCCAATACTCGGCTATGAATGGGTTGATGACAAACTGGTTGTTGTCCCGGAAGAAGCAGAAATTGTAAAGAGAATATTCCGAAACTTCCTTGACGGAAAATCAAGGCTGGAAACGGAACGGGAACTGAATGCCGAAGGTATCACAACAAAGAGAGGATATCGCTGGATAGATTCCAATATAAAGGTTATTCTGACCAATATCACGTATACAGGCAATATGCTTCTGCAAAAGGAATACATTACCGACCCGATTACCAAACACCGAAAGAAGAATAACGGCGAACTGCCAAAGTACTATGTGGAAAATACGCATGAAGCCATTATAGATATGGAGACTTTCAGGTGGGTGCAGGAGGAAATGGAAAGAAGGAAAAAGTTAGGCCCTCTGGCAAACAAATCACTGAATACCTGCTGCTTTACAGGAAAAATCAAGTGTCCTTTCTGCCATAAAAGCTATATGCATGAAATCAGAACAGACCGAGGTTATGCAGAATACTGGCTTTGTGGAAGCCGAAAGATAAAAGGCGGTCGCTGTACTGTCGGCGGCAGTATCAATCATAAGCACTTGCAGGAAACCTGTGCAAAAGTACTTGGATTGCAGGAATTTGATGAGTCTGTTTTTCTTGAACGTGTGGATGTTATTTACGTTCCGAAGCGTGAAACATTAGAGTTTCATCTGAAAGATGGAACAGTTGTAACGGAAGCGTGTAAAAACACAGGACATCAGGACTGCTGGACGGAAGAACGAAGGGCTGCAACTTCCTTGAAACGCAGAAATGGAAAAAGACCGAATCGGGCGGATATGACTTGTTTCTCAAAAGTGATTAAATGCGTAAGGTGCGGATGTAATTTCCGGAAAGGCACACGCACCTCTGCAAATGGCGACAAAGTTAGTCACTGGAGATGTTCGGAACATAAAGGATGTAATTCCGCAAGTCTTCGTGATGATTTGCTGCGTACTATGGCAGCACAGGTTCTCAGCATTGATGCATTTAATGAAGAGGAGTTTGAACGGAGAATTGACCATATCGATGTGGAAGAAGACAGACTGAAGTTCTATTTTCGAGATGGTCATTCTGTAACGGAGCATTGGCCAATACCAAGGAGGAAAAAATGCCAAAAATAACGAAAATACCTGCATCAATCAGCCGATACACATCAGCACCGATTGATGCACCTGTCAAGCGTAAGGTTGCTGCCTATGCTCGTGTGTCAACTGACAGCGAAGAACAGTTAACTTCATACGCTGCTCAGATAAGCTATTACACTGAATACATAAAAGGACGTGAGGACTGGGAGTTTGTTGGGGTGTACACTGATGAGGGTATCAGCGGTTGTTCCACCAAACGCAGAGAGGGCTTTCAGAGAATGATATCGGACGCAATGGCAGGAAAAATTGACCTTATCATAACAAAAAGTGTGAGCCGTTTTGCAAGAAATACCGTTGACAGCCTGACAACTATCCGGCTTCTGAAAGAAAATAACGTAGAGTGTTATTTTGAAAAGGAGAATATCTGGACGTTTGACGGCAAAGGAGAACTGCTCCTTACCATTATGTCGAGTATAAGCCAGGAAGAAGCACGTTCTATTTCAGAGAATGTAACCTGGGGACACAGAAAGCGTTTTGCCGATGGTAAGGTTAGTGTTGCCTACAGCCGGTTCCTCGGATATGACAAAGGCTCCGATGGAAAAATGGTTGTGAACCCGGAACAGGCTGAAATTGTAAAGCTGATATACCGTCTGTTTCTTGAAGGCATGACACCGCATACGATTGCTATTCATTTAACAGAGAAAGGCATTAAAACGCCCGGCGGAAAAGATAAGTGGAATGCAACTACAATCCGCCGTATTCTGACAAATGAAAAGTACAAAGGTGACGCACTCCTTCAGAAAGAATTTACTGTGGACTTTCTGACTAAAAAGACAAAGAAAAACTGTGGTGAAATACCGATGTATTATATCGAAGATGACCATGAAGCCATTATCGATCCTGCAGTATTTGATATGGTTCAGCAGGAAATGGAGCGCAGAAAGACAGGAGCATCACGCTATAGCGGTGTCAGTATCTTTTCAAGTAAAATTAAGTGCGGTGAATGCGGGGGATGGTATGGTGCAAAGGTCTGGCACTCCACCGACCAGTACCGTAAAGTTATCTACCGCTGCAACAACAAATATAACGATGAGCGCTGTACTACACCGCACATCATGGAAGAGGAAGTAAAGACTGTGTTCCTGAAAAGCCTGAATAAGCTGCTTGCCAATCGGGATGAACTGATAGAAAACGTAAAGCTGATTTGTGATAAGCTGACTGATACATCAGAACTGGAAGCCGAAAAAGAAAAATATGCCGGGGAAATGTCCCTTGTTGCGGATATGGTTCAGGCGGCAATGCTGGAGAATGCTCGTATCGCACTCGACCAGGAGGAGTACCGGCAGAAAAATGATGTCCTTTCCGCACGATTTGAGGCGGCAAAGAAAAAGCATGACGAATTGGCCATGCGGATTGAAGAAATAGAAACACGAGGACAGAATCTCCGCCACTTTCAGGAAACGCTGGAATCCTTAAACGGACAGGTGACTGAATTCGATAGCGACCTTTGGGGTTCATTGGTTGATTACATCACGGTTTATGAGAACGGAGAAAAAGCGGTTACTTTCAGAGATGGAAGTGTGATTTAAGAGAATGATGAAATAAAGGGTCTACTGCAGTATGTGCGTACTGTAGCAGACCCTTTTTGTTTGACTCCTTAAGAGGTAGTGGTTATGCGTTTTGGTCTTTCAAATATCTGATTGATAAAAAGAAGAAATGGGTCAAATACCCGATTAAACAGCCACATATAAATTGAGCCAAATACATTTGTAAAAATACGAAGTAAAACTGCATAAGCAAGACCAAAAGTTGGTACAGCCACTGTAATTGCGCTGAATGCATTAAATGCAGATTGCCATACATAGCTGGCAGAGAATCCGGTTCCGATTCCTCCAATAATTCCAAGGCAAGGACGAATTTCTTCCGGCAAAATCAAATATGAAATAAAAAAGATTGCACTGCCTAATATATTGCCTAAAACACGATGCTTTGTGCGATATTCGACATCTTTACGAAATGGTATCAGAACGGACATTGCGGCAATACCAATCCAGTATACTCTCGGAACATTGAGAAGTGCAGCGATTAACATTGCGCTGGAAATGCCCACAGAAAGACAGATTTGCCATCTGGTACGGGAAGAAGAAAGATGAATCTCTTTAAATAAGTCCATGAAGCTGCGTTTATATTCCACCTTGCGATGCTTAAAATATAGAATAGAGGCGGTCAAAACAGCTCCGATCAAAAGACTGATCAAACGCATCTGGTATGCTTTTCCGCTTACATCATAACCAAACAGGAGAAGATAGGAAAGCACAAAAGTGGAATGGTTGAACATCGTAATGTTATGACATCCTATCAGTGCCAGAGCGAAAATGCAGATGAGATTGATGCAGAATGACAATCCGGTGGGAGCGAGATTAGACAGCTTCGGACCAAATGCAAGAATACCATAGATGAAAAGAATTCCAAGTGTGCCCTGAGAATTCTGGATTCCAAGGTCGGAATATCGAAATGCTAACACGCAAAGCAGTACAACCACACCGGCAATGCTGTTTTCATTGCCAAAAAGTACAGAAAATAATATGACAAAGGAAACACAAAAAGCAACAACCAGTGCAATTTTGAATAGATAAACAGCAATATGCTTACATTTATCTTTTGGATTCTTAAAGCTTGCAATATACGATTTTGAACCTGCCTGGTTGAGTTGAAGTTCCTGATAAAAATTCATAAGTTACCTCCCATTTTTCATCATTAGATCATTAGCTTCTTTAATGTATTTTATTAAGGCCTCGAATTTTTCATCTCCGAGAATTTTTCGAAGCCGATAAATAGGCTCCAGATAATACTGGTATGTCTTTTCCAGCTCCATTGTTCCTTTGGCAGTACAAAGGAGCGTATAACTTCGTTTATCATTTGAATTATATTTCTTTTGTAAAAGTTCTTTTCGTTCAAGATGTTCGATTAACCGGCTCACTGCAGATTTGCTTAAGCCTGTCAGTACCGTTAATTCAAGGGGTGTCAGTTCTGCGTCCGATAATACAATACGGGAGAGAAGATCCAGTTCCTGCGCAGATGTAATGCCGCCTTTTTGGGCACGCTTTATTTGAAGACTCGTAAAAAGCCGAATTTCCTGTGCTTTTTTCATCATTTCTATCCAGCTCATGTCTTTCATACCTCATGCCTCCTTTTTACCAGAAAATATAGTTCACAATGTAAACTATCCAGCAGTATACACCTATCAGATAAATTTGTCAAGCTTTTGAGATATATTTCTGAAGATTAAATAATTTTTTCTCTTTGGAGAGGAATCTTTCGTGCGATGTGATGAAAAGAGGAATATGCTTTGACTGGGTTGATTCTTTGCTTGGCACCTGAACAACGGTGCTGCCGTATTTTTTAAGAAAAACATCTTGAAAAAATGTGCGAAATTGTTTATAATATACTTATAACAAATTTCACAGTTCATCGGTGCATCATTCGCTCAAATGCACCCAGTAATCTACAAATGCAACCGCTTGGGTGCATTTTCGTGTATGCGTTAAATTGTATCACTTTCGGTACGGCAATAGACCCTGCGGCAGGCAGCGGAAATTTTCTGACAGAAACCTATCTTTCTCTTCGTCGTTTGGAAAATGAGGCACTATATGAGGAAAATCATGGTCAGATGTTATTGGGTGTCAAGGGGGAATATAATCCGATTCAAGTTTCTATTGGACAGTTTTACGGCATTGAAATCAACGATTTTGCAGTGACGGTTGCAAAAACAGCCCTGTGGATTGCAGAAAGCCAGATGATGCAGGAAACAGAAAAACTGATGCAAATCAATTTGAATTTTCTGCCGCTGAAATCCTATGCGAATATTGTAGAGGGCAATGCTTTACGGATTGACTGGGAAAGCGTTGTGCCGAAAGAAAAGCTGAATTATATCATGGGAAATCCGCCGTTTGTGGGTGCAAGATTGATGAGCACTGTACAAAAAGACGATGTTTTATCAATATTTGATGGCGTAAAAAATAATGGGAATCTGGATTATGTTTCCTGTTGGTATAAAAAAGCAGCGAATATGATGACAGGAACAGAAATTAGAACGGCTCTTGTTTCTACGAATTCCATTACACAGGGAGAACAAGTTGCAATTCTTTGGAAAAACCTGTTTGAGCATGGGGTTCATATTGATTTTGCATATCGTACTTTCCGTTGGGATAGTGAAGCAAGTCTAAAAGCTCATGTTCATTGTGTCATTGTTGGATTTAGCAAAGCATCAAATCAAAAACCAAAGCGAATTTTTGATGGTGGCTCTGTAAAGATTGCAAAAAATATAAATGGTTATCTTATTGAAGCCGATAATATTGTTATTGAAAGTAGAACTAATCCCATATGTAAAGTAAATACAATTAGAATGGGCAATCAGCCTATTGATGATGGAAATTATATCTTCACAGAAGAAGAAATGGCAGAATTCATTAGAATAGAGCCTAAATCAAAACCGTATTTTCATCTTTTCTATGGGTCGAAAGAGTTTATTAATCGTATTCCTCGATACTGCTTATGGCTTGGAGAGTGTTCGCCAAAAGAACTGCGTTCTATGCCAGAATGTATGAAAAGGATTGAAAATGTCCGTCAATTTCGCTTATCAAGTAAAAGAGCAAGCACGCTTAAACTCGCTGATACACCAACAAGATTTCAAACTGAAAATATGCCCACTACAAATTACATTGTAATTCCAGAAGTATCCTCGCAGAATCGTCGATATGTGCCGATGGGCTTTATGACACCGGATATTATGTGCAGCAACAAAGTGAGACTTATGCCTAATGCGACTTTATATCATTTCGGTGTCCTGACATCTAATGTTCATATGGCGTGGATGAGAACAGTGTGTGGAAGACTGAAAAGCGACTATGATTATTCTATTAAAATTGTTTACAACAACTTCCCCTGGTGTACCCCAACCCCCGAACAAAAAGCAAACATCGAGAAAACCGCTCAGGCAATTCTGGATGCAAGAGCCAAATATCCGGATTGCTCCCTTGCTGACCTCTACGATGAAACCACCATGCCGCCGGAACTCCGAAAGGCACATCAGGCAAACGATTTCGCTGTGATGGCTGCTTATGGCTTCAACCGGAAAATTACAGAGAGCGAGTGCGTGGCGGAGTTGATGAAACGGTATCAGGCGTTGGTAAAATAAAAATATAAGGAGATTCTATGTTTGAAAATTGGAAATCAATCAGAAACCTTGAAAAAGAAATAAAAGATATGGAGATTCTTTCTCCGCTTTTATCTTCAGAACAAAAGAAACTAATGAATGAGTTGAAAAAAGAATTAGATAATACTAAGGAAACGCTTGAAAAATTTTATCATTATTTTACCGGACAAGCATGGTGCATGTATGATTGGATGAGTTCATCTTTAATGGAAAATGCAAATAAAGCGTATGAAGAAAATGGTCTGGATGCTGGAGAAAGAGTTTTAATAGATTTCTATAAGGATCCAGAAAAAATAAAAGCACGTTTTTTTAAACTAAAAGTCGGAACTTTAACAAATCGGTTTAATTATATTCGTTCTGCATTTGAAAACCATTTTGCAGGGAATTATGAGTTAAGTGTTCTTAAATTTTTGATTCATATAGATGGTGCAGTTAATGAGTTTACAAAGATGCATGGCTTTTTCGCTAAAGATACGGATGTGACAGTCTGGGATTGTCTTGTAGGATGTGATGAATCTTTGGCTAAAGTACAAAGAATCATAAGTAAAAGTCGGGAAAAAATCTGTTATGATGAGATCCGCATCCCATATAGAAATGGTATTTTACATGGAAGAGATCTGAATTATGCAAATGAGTACGTTTCGTGTAAATGTGTTTCTTTGTTGTTTGCTGTTGCAAATTGGATGAAAATGGAGGAAACAGAATCTAAAAGGCGAGAAAAGTATGAAGAAGAAACTAAACCAGTTACATTTTTAGATGTAATCAATCAGATCCAAGAAAACAGTGTTGATAAGGAATATATAGAGTCTTGGAAAAAGAGAACAGTTACAGTTGGAACTGATGTACCTAAAACTCCGAAAATCGATGATTGTTCTGAATATCCCTACTTAGTTCCTATTGTCAATATGTTTGCTGAATGGAAATCTAAAAATTATGGTTATCTATCGAAAATATTGAAAAAGGTATTTCGTAAGAAAGGTACAGAAATAATAAAATGTAAGGAAATGTTTGAAAGAAAAGAATTTGTATCTTTTGAACTAATTGAAGTTGAAGAACGGGCATGTGCTTTGACTAAAATAGTAGTATTGGCAAATTGGAAAGTAAATGAAAAATCATATTCAGAGAAACTGATATTTGGGTCATGTTATGAGAATGAAAAAGGGAAAACTGCCTTTCCATGGAGACATGATGGAGAATGGACATTAGAACCTTGGGATATAAATGGATTATATTTTTAGTTTACAAATTTGGATGTTGTTTTTAATATAACGCATAAACACAAAGCTTATATAATTCAATTGAATGCATTATGCCCTGCACGGGCGGTGGCACTGACGTGCAGTCCGATTGCATCGAGCAATGCCCTGTTCCTCATCAAAGATTCGTCACAGTGTCACTCTCTTACGAGAGAATTTAAAATAGAATCTTATTTCATATAGATATATAATATAAATAAAATTATATAATTATTATATAATATAAATATATTATATATAGTCATGAGATTAT
>UMKH01066674.1_pt1 | contig 11639 bp, 10 predicted proteins | sample 1966271 | NCBI WGS metagenome assembly UMKH01 (sample SAMEA4836172, study PRJEB28245) | human gut metagenome | biome: gut microbiome; material: fecal sample | place: Denmark | collected 2008 | reverse complement strand
CACGTGCTCTGGCCAACTGAGCTAAAGAGGCGTTTGCAGCCTACACATCTAACGACATGCCTTAAACGGCTGCAAAGTTAAGTCTATTTTTTGAAATCACAAATAAAAATCTCTTTTTTTTTAATGATCTCTTTGTTTTTCCTTATATTTGGACAATTGGCGTACCAACGCATCCAAACAAACATCTACTGCTTCTTCAAATGTGTCGCAAACTTTCTCCGCAAAAAACTCCCCTGTCGAGGCCAAAACCTTGATGGATGCCTCTTTATTCATGGAGGTTTCGGGCTTTACGACCTTTAATGACACCTCTACCTTTCTTATTTCTTCGCTAAATTTTCCGAACTTTGCTACTTTCTTCTCGATAAACTCTTGGAGTTTCTCTGTGGCATCAAAATGAATTGCCTGAATTTTTACTTCCATAGTCTTGTCTTTTTAAGCTCTTGGATGAGCCTGGTTATACATTTCTTTTAATTCCTCAAAAGTTGTGTGCGTGTAGATCTCCGTAGTAGAAATACTCTCATGCCCCAACAACTCTTTTAAAGATTCTAAATCTGCATGATGGTTCAGCATCGAGGTTGCAAAAGTATGCCGTAATACGTGCGGACTCCTTTTCTTCTGTGTAGTCACCATTCCTAAATAATGCCGTACAAGATTCCGCACCTTTACATTCGTAAGCCGCTCTCCCTTTTCGTCCACGAACATCGCACCCCCATCCTCCATACCTAAAGATGATTTCTCATCCAGATATGTCCTGAGCAATGCTTCCAGTTCTCTACCGAAAGGAACAATCCTTTGCTTATTCCGTTTCCCTGTCACTTTTATCACGCCTCCCCACAAATCCACATCCTGATTATTCAGGCCTGTCAACTCAGAAAGGCGGACTCCTGTCACATAAAACGTATTCACTATCAGCTTATCTCTTTTGCCTAAGAAATCACTGCCGAAGAATTCACCGTCTAACAGGCGATCCATTTCACTTTCTTTTAGAAACACCGGCAATGGCTTCTTCTTCTTGGGTCCTTGTATATTTCTCACAGGATCTGCTTTTATCCAATCCCGTTTCAATAAATACCGATAAAACGTACGCAAGGCACTTAATCTACGGTTAACCGTAGTAGCCGTACGACCTGCCTCCATCATCGAGACCATCCAGTCTCTCACGACATCTCCGTCTATCGTTTCCCAAGACAATGTGGAATCCACCTTTTTATAATACGATTCAAACGCATTCAAATCGTCGCGGTATTCTTCGACCGTCCTCAACGAATAATTCCGTTCAAGCGTCAAATATTCCAAAAAAGCTTCTGTCCACATACCTCGTTGCTTTTACGACAACGAATATAGGAAATAAAAATGAAAGTTCAAAGAAAAACAGCTAAATTATTCTTCTACACGTTGCATTTTCTGAACGTAAATCGCACGTTCTTTAGCGAGTCTGTTGACCACTGAAGGTTTGTCAAACTGTTGTCTGCGTCTCAATTCCTTTACGACACCAGTCTTTTCAAATTTTCTTTTGAATTTCTTCAGCGCTCTCTCGATGTTCTCGCCTTCTTTTACAGGTACTACAATCATGTTTTTTTGTTTTTAATAATAATGTATGAATACTATTTTTGCAAAATGCGGTGCAAAATTAAACAATGTTTTTTGAATCGACAAAGAAAACACGGGTTTTCTATGACACAAACCTTAAAAAAGGTGCATATCCCGTCGAGATATGCACCTTATAAACCTTATTGGCATCAACCGATTACAGATTCGGATTGATTTTGCTCCATTCTGAAATAGCAGGAACAATATTCAATGTCACGAGTTCGTCGCGCATCTTGCAAAGGTGTGCGTAGCTGGCATCCAATTTGGCAATTTCTTCGGCCGTTCCTTCGGGCATTGTATAATGACAGCCGTTTGCGTCCAAGGTCGTATTCATAGCCATCATGATATGGTCGTACTTGTCGGTCTTTACGTATGTACCGGCCGGCCAACGGAACTTCTCACCACCCATAGCCGCACGAATCATTTCTACTGAAAGATAAGAAGGGCTCTGGAAAGAAGAACGTCCGCGGAGTTCGATTATCTTAGCGCCTCCCTTGGTCACGTCCACTTTCATGGTTTCCCATTCTTCTGCCGTAAACGCATCTGTTCCGATCAAGTCGTTCAAAGGCTTGCCGTCAACCTTCACGGCCGAACCGAACACAGCCATCTGCTCGCCGTGACCGCCGTATGTAGCACAACCTGTCACCTTGCTTTGCAACACGCCGAACTTCTTGGCCAACGCGCTCTGCAAACGAGTAGAATCCAAACCGGCCAAAGTCGTCACCTGAGAAGGCTTCAAACCGGAATAAAGCAATGTCACCAAACCGGTCAAGTCTGCCGGGTTGAAGATGATGACTACATGCTTCACATCGGGGCAATAGGCTTTGATATCCTTACCGAGCTGTTCTGCGATTTCGCAGTTGCCCTTGAGCAAATCTTCACGGGTCATACCCTGCTTACGAGGAGCACCACCTGAAGATATGATATACTTGGCATCTTTGAAAGCCTCAGCCACGTTGGTCGTAGCCGTGATGTTCACATTGTCGAAACCGCTCTGGCGCATTTCTTCTGCCACGCCTTCGGGAGAGAACACGTCATACAAGCACAAGTTTGAAGTCAAACCCATCATCAGGGCAGTCTGTGCCATGTTCGAACCGATCATACCGGCTGCACCGACAATCACCAATTTGTCATTCGTCAAAAATTCCATACTCTGTTTTTTATATATGATACAATTAGAAGTTCTTTATTACGCACACAAAATTAAAGAAAAAGGTTCAGACTTACTAATTAAAAAGCGGAATATTTTTTTTCTTAAACAAGAATAATATATTTTTGTAATGCACAAATGGCAAAACAGTATCATGAATAAAAACATCAATAAAAGAGTAGCCGAATTAAGGCTCCATTTACGGAAAAACGGATTGGCTGCCTATATTTTCCCCAGCACAGACCCGCACCATAGCGAATACCCTCCCGAGTATTGGAAAACACGGGAATGGATTTCCGGCTTCAACGGTTCTGCCGGAACGGCTGTCGTCACATCGGACGATGCCGCACTGTGGACCGACTCCCGCTACTTTATCGCAGCGGAAGAACAACTGAAGGACACTCCGTTCCGCTTGATGAAAGAACGTTTGGAGGGCACGCCGTCCGTCACGCAATGGCTGGCGGAGGTTCTTCCACCGGGAAGCGCCGTGGGCATGGACGCATGGACCAACTCCGCAGACGAAATCCGCATCATCAGGGAAGAGCTCACCCATTTCGGACTGCACCTTGAAATAGCAGACCAACCGGCTGACACGCTGTGGAAGAACCGTCCGGCTCTACCCGATTCACTGGTCAGAATACAACCACCCGCCTTCGCAGGCCGTAGCATAACCGAAAAACTCGCACTCATCCGCGAGGCCATGGCCGGGCGGCAAGCCGACGGGCTGATTCTGTCCGCCCTCGACGAAATAGCCTGGACGTTGAACCTGCGCGGCACGGACGTACATTGTACGCCCGTATTCGTAGCTTACACATGGATTACTCCCTCCCGCTGTACCTTATATATAAATAAGGTGAAACTCACGGAAGAGGTTTCTGCCCATCTGAAGGAATGCGGCGTGGAAACACGGAACTATACCGACATCCTGCCCGATTTGTCACGTTTTGACGGCAAGCGGATATGGACAGACTGCCAAACCACCAACTACGCCCTCTGCCGCAGCCTGCCCGAAACATGTTCCGTAGTAGACGCTGCATCCCCCGTGGGCTTGCTCAAAGCCGTAAAACATCCGGCAGAGGTGGAAGGCTACCGCCGCGCCATGCTGCGCGACGGCGTGGCCATGGTGAAATTCCTGAAATGGCTCACACCAGCGGTACAGGCCGGAAGACAGACAGAGCTTAGCATCAGCCGTAAACTGGAGGAACTGCGCAGTGAACAGGATTTGTTCTGCGGTAACAGTTTCGACACCATTGCCGGATATGCCCACCACGGTGCCGTAGTCCATTACGAACCTACTCCGGAAACCGATTTGGAACTCCTACCGAAGGGACTGTTGCTGCTCGACTCGGGCGCGCAATACGAAGACGGCACGACGGATATCACCCGCACCATCGCCCTCGGCTCAGTGAACGAGGAGGAACGCCACGACTATACCTTAGTCTTGAAAGGACACATCCGGCTGGCCCGTGCCAAGTTCCCAAAAGGTTGCAGCGGCACGCAACTCGACGCTTGCGCCCGCTATGCCATGTGGCAGGAAGGCATCAATTATCTTCACGGCACAGGACATGGTGTGGGTTCCTGCCTGTGCGTGCACGAAGGTCCTCATCAAATCCGCATGAACTATATGCCGTCCCCGCTCCTCCCCTACATGACCGTGACCAACGAACCGGGCATCTACAAAGAAGGGCGGCATGGCATACGCATCGAAAACACGCAGATCATCTTGCCCTATCGGGAAACCGAGTTCGGCACATTCCTCCAGTTCGACCCGCTCACCCTCTGTCCCGTCGACATGGAACCGATAGACTGGTCCTTGCTCGACACGGAGGAAATCGAATGGCTCAACCGTTACCACAGCCGGGTGTACGACCAATTGGCTCCGTTGCTCGACCACGAACACCGCACATGGCTCCGCAAAGCGACCCGGCCATACGAATACACAAAACCATCTCAAAAATCATAAAATATGGCATTGATTAAGAAACTCAACAACTTGACTCCCAAGTTCGGCAAACACTGCTACTTCTCCGAAGGGGCAGCCATCATCGGCGACGTAACCATGGGCGACGACTGTACCGTATGGTTTAACGCCGTCCTGCGCGGCGACGTACATTTCATCAAAATCGGCAACCGCGTGAACATCCAAGACGGCTCTTGCCTGCATACGCTTTACGGCAAAGCCCCCATCGTCATCGGCGACGACGTGACCGTGGGGCATAATGTCACGCTGCACGGTTGCGAAGTGAAAAGCGGTGCCCTCATCGGTATGGGCTCCACCATTCTTGACCACGCTGTCGTCGGTCATGGCGCCATCGTAGCCGCCGGCGCCTTGGTCCTGAAGAATACGGTCATCGGTGACGGCGAGCTGTGGGGAGGCGTACCGGCCAGATTCATCAAGAAGGTAGACCCCGAACAAGCCAAGGAACTCAACGTAGGCTATGCCCAACACTACGTCATGTACTCCGACTGGTACCGCCGTTCGGATGCCCATCCCGAACACACGCATTACTGCACCACATCGGAAGAGTATGACGAAGCTACCCGGCGGTAATACGTCAACACGTGAAATCATGAGAAAATTCCAATCCTCTTATTCTATCGGACTGCTATGCACCACCTGGTTCATGTCCTTCATCTTGCTGACAGCCGCCGCTACAGCCATCTGTCGGCTGATGAAAGGACAAACCGGCATAGGACTTGCAGTGGCTCTGTACGCCTGTATCTGTCTTATCATCGTAGCATTCATATATTCCTATTTTAACCAAATCAAACAGGTAGAAGTGACAGCAGACAAGGTTGTCATCAAAAAAGTATACGGTGCCATAACCATCCCCCGAAAAGAAATCCTATATGCTCGCCACAGAAAAACGCTCACCCGTACCATCAAAAGTTGGGGTGTATATGGGCTTTTCGGCCTCTCCGGAGAGTTTTGGGAGGACAAGACAGGACAGTTCACTGTAGCAGTCAAAGACACCCAATCACTGATTGAAATTAAAACATCAAACCAATGTTACGTCGTCAGTTGCGACCGCTATGAAGAGGTTCTGAAACTATTGGAACAAGCCGAATGAAACTCCCTTTGGACCGAAATATGACTCTGGCCGCAGACATGAAAGCCTCTGCGGCCAGAGTCGTTTCTCGGAAAACTTGACATCACCGCGACGTAACCTTCGCCAGAATCGAATATTTTCCCCCTTCGGGAAAGCCAAAGGAAAATACGCCAGCCACGCACGGTTGCCCCTCGTACAAAAAGAAAGCCTGCACCGTCTTCCGGTGACATCCGTACCCATAGGCTCCGCAGAACCGGGCGACAGCACTTTCGCCGTGACACAAGAAACAAGAAAAGGAGGAGCATCATGCTCTTATATTTTGGGCTATGAAGTTCATGCAAATAGCGAAAAAAAGAGGTAAAAATCCGATTGTAAGCCCCTAAAAATGCCGTTTGGAACACTTTGATTTTTCAATCTCATGAGAATGATTTTTCGTTTGGAGCAGAACGATTTTCCAATTTGCTTCAAACGAAAGACAACAAACCTCGAAAAAACGGGGAAAACTCCCCCAAAACGCCCCCAAAATACCGCATTTTACTCTCTTTTTCCCGGAATCGGACATACAGATGAGAGCTGTTTTTGCCGGTTTTCAGCCTGTCGGGACACAAAAAAAGCGGACAAACGCCCGCTTTTTCCAACTTGTATCCTATCTGATTCATCCTTCAGAATTTCACACTATCGAAAATCAAATCCGACGCTCCGGCGTTCCGCTCGATGTACTGTCCGGCAATTCGTCCCCGCTCCGCCAGGAACTTCCCGTCGGAAAGCAGACGGTCCATCGTCCGACCGAAGGTACCTGCATCCGTCACTTCCATGCAGCCGCCCTCGCGCAACAAATCCTGCGCCTCACGGAACTTACGGTTGTTCGGACCGATAAGCACGGGTACGCCATATACCGCCGCCTCGGGCACGTTATGGATGCCCACACCGAAGCCGCCGCCCACGTAGGCCATCTCACCGTAACGATAAATGGACGAAAGCAAACCGTAACCGTCGATAATCAAGCAATCGGCACGGGCGGCACTTTCTTCCGTGACACGGGAATAACGCACAAACGGACGGCGCAACTTTCCCTCTATCTCCTTCAAATGGTCTTCACTGACCACATGGGGCGCCAACACCAGCTTCATTTCCGGATGAGCGTTGAAGTAAGGAATAATCAAATCCTCATCCGGTGCCCATGAGCTTCCGGCCACCAACACCTTGGCATCTTGCTTGAAAGCTTTCACCAACGGCAAATCCTTGGCCTGCCGGCAAATGTCCAGCACACGGTCGAAACGCGTGTCTCCGGCCACGGTGACGTTCGTGATGCCTTTGCGTGCCAACAATTCGCGCGAAACTTCGTTTTGCACGAAGAAATGGGTCACACAACGCAGCACATCGCTGTAACTGCGCCCATACCAACGGAAAAACACTTGGTTCTCACGGAAAATACTGCTCACGCTGTACACCGGAATCTGACGACGGCGGCAAGCATGCAGGTAATTATTCCAAAACTCATATTTGATGAAGAACGCCATGCGCGGACGAGCCAACCGCAAAAAGCTGCGCACATTGCCCGGTGTGTCGAACGGGAGATAGCACACCACGTCCGCCCCCTCGTAGTCCTTGCGCACTTCATAACCCGAAGGAGAGAAAAAGGTCAGCAATATCTTGTACTCCGGATGCTCCCGCCGCAACCGCTCCATCAGCGGACGCCCCTGTTCGAACTCACCCAGGGAAGCGGCATGAAACCAAACATACATTTCCTCCCGGCGGATGCTTTTCCGCAAGATACGGAAAGTATTCCATTGCCCTTTCACCATCAGCCACGCTTTCTTGCGGAAAGGCGAAACCAATACGACTGCTAGGGCATACAGATAAAGCGCGATCGAATATATCATTTCAGAATCTCTACGGCTTTACGCATTCTACGTAATGTTTCCTCCTTCCCAAGGAAAGCTGAAAGCTCATACATGTCGGGGCCCTTTCCTGTGCCCACCAAAGCCACACGCCAAGGATTCCAAGGTTTCTTGCCTGTCTCTTCCGCCCAACGGTCTACGGCCGCTTTCTGTCCCTCTACCGAGAAATCATCCAGGCCTTCCAGCAATGCGGCCAGTTCGGCCATGTCGGCCGCCGCCGTTTCCGTCCAGTTCTTCCGCACGAACTTGTCCTCGCGGTCGTACGCTTCCGGGGCAATGAAGAAGAAGTCGCAAAGGGGCCACAGTTCTTTGATGAAATTGATTTTCTTCATCTTCATCATGCCCACCACGGCTTCTACGCGTTCCATCGGTGCTTCTATCCCATTCTCGCGCAGTATCTTGTCGAAAGCGGGAGCCAATTCCTTGTTGTCCTTCATCAGGATATATTCACGGTTGAACCACAGGCCCTTCACATAATCGAACTTGGCACCGGCCTTGCTGCATTTGGTGATGTCGAAAAGCTCCACCAGTTCGTCCAACGACATGATCTCTTGGTCTGTTCCCGGATTCCAACCCAACAAGGCCAGGAAATTGATGACAGCCTCCGGCAGATAGCCGCTCTCACGATAACCGGAGGACACTTCGCCCGTCTTGGGGTCGTGCCATTCGAGAGGGAAAACCGGAAAGCCGAGACGGTCGCCGTCGCGTTTGCTCAATTTTCCCTTCCCGTCGGGCTTGAGCAACAAAGGCAAATGGGCGAACTTCGGCATCGTATCGACCCATCCGAACGCACGGTAAAGCAGGACATGCAACGGAGCCGAGGGCAACCATTCTTCACCGCGAATCACGTGGGTCACCTCCATCAGATGGTCGTCTACGATGTTGGCCAGATGGTAGGTCGGCAATTCGTCGGCACTCTTGTAAAGCACCTTATCGTCGAGAATGGAAGAGTTGATGACCACATCGCCGCGAATCATGTCGTCCACATGTACGTCCTCGCCCGGCTCTATCTTGAAGCGGACAACGTACTGCCGGCCTTCGGCCAACAGCCGCTCCACCTCGTCAGCCGGCAACGACAGCGAATTGCGCATCATGCCGCGCGTAGAGGCATCGTACTGGAAATTCTGGATTTCCTGCCGTTTGGCCTCCAGTTCTTCCGACGTGTCGAAGGCGATATAAGCCTTACCGGCATTCAGCAACTCCTGCACGTATTTCTTGTAAATGTCCCGGCGTTCCGACTGACGGTAAGGACCATGCTCCCCACCGAAACTTACTCCTTCGTCGAAAGGAATACCGAGCCAACGGAAAGATTCTAAAATGTATTCCTCCGCTCCCGGGACAAACCGGTTGGAGTCTGTGTCCTCGATACGGAAAATGAACTCGCCGCCATGCTGGCGCGCAAAAAGATAATTGTATAAAGCCGTACGTACACCGCCTATATGCAAGGCTCCCGTGGGACTGGGAGCGAAACGAACCCTTACTTTTCTCTGTGTCATAACAACATTTGTGAATATTGTGCAAAAATACTACTTTTTATTTAAACGCCCCGTATTTTTTTCGTATTTTCGCCCTATATAAAATACGGAAAAAGAGATGAACAGACATAACCAACAAAACAGCCTTACCCCGAAGGCTTTGATTTATAGAATCGTCATCACGGTCACGGCCTTGTTTATCGTGTGCCTATACATGCCGCGTGACGAACGTTCGACCTACCAGTTCGACGTGGGCAAACCTTGGCGTTACAGCCAGCTCATCGCGACCTACGACTTTCCGATATACAAAAGCGCGGAAACCATACAGACGGAACAGGACAGTATCTTACAGCATTACGAACCTTATTTCGCCATCGACGAGACCGTGGGGAAAGAACAGATAGAAAAGTTCAAGGCCACCATAAACGGACAGAAACCGGCCACCATACCGGCCAATTATCTGGCATACGTGGAAAACAAACTGGAACATATTTACGCGCAGGGCGTCATGGACACGGAGAATTTCGACCAAATGCACAGCGATGAAGTGGCGTCTATCCGCATATTCGCACAGAACGTGGCCAAGGAACAACCGATGACTCAGGTCTTCTCGCACAAAACCGCATACGAATACCTTATCGACTTGGGAGAAGACAGCTTGCATTATGACCGCAGAGTATTGCGGAAATGCAACCTGAGCGACTATATCGTACCCAATCTGACTTACGACAAGACAAAATCCGAAGAATCCCGGAAAGACTTGCTGTCTTCTCTTTCCTATTCGTCCGGTATGGTCATGAGCGGGCAGAAAATTATAGACCGAGGGGATATCGTGGACAAGGAAACATACGACATCCTCACTTCTCTGGAAAAAGAATATACCCGCCGAAACACGTCCAAAATGCAGACGCATACGGTATTGCTCGGCCAAATGCTTTACGTGGCTCTCATCATTGCCTGCCTGACGCTGTACTTCAACCTGTTCCGCCGTGACTATCTGGCCAACACGCGCCACATCCTGTTCATCGCCTCCATGCCGGTCATCTACCCGTTGATAACTTCATTCCTCATCAAGCATAACCTGTTCAATGTCTACATCATCCCGTTCGCCATGGCTCCTATTTTCATCCGGGTGTTCATGGATTCCCGGACGGCTTTTGTGACTCACGTGGCTACGGTGCTCATCAGTGCCATATCTCTGAAATACCCCTACGAGTTCATCGCCACACAGCTTGTGGCGGGCATGGTGGCCATCTACAGCCTGAGGGAGCTTTCCCAACGTTCGCAGCTTATCCGTTCGGCATTTTATGTCACATTGGCGTCTATAGCTTTTTACATGAGTATGGAACTTATTCACGAAAAAGACTTCGCACGCCTGGAGTATGGCATGTATATCTATATTATCATCAACGGCATCCTCTTGTTATTTGCCTACCCGTTGCTGTTCTTGTTCGAAAAGGTTTTCGGCTTCACCTCCAACGTGACTCTCGTCGAACTGTCCAACACCAACAACGAACTGCTGAAACGGCTCTCGGAAGTGGCTCCGGGCACATTCCAACACTCCATGCAAGTGGCGAACCTGGCTACGGAAGTGGCGAATAAAATCGGTGCCAAGGCGCTACTCGTCCGAACCGGAGCCTTATACCACGACATCGGAAAGATGAACAGTCCGGCCTACTTTACGGAAAACCAGAATAACTTCAATCCTCACGATCGTATCAGTTACGAACAAAGTGCGGCGATTGTCATCAGTCATGTCAAGGACGGACTCAAACTGGCCGACAAATATAACCTGCCGCAAGTCATAAAGGATTTCATCTCGACGCACCACGGCAAAGGCAAGACCAAATACTTCCTGATTTCATACAAGAACCAGAATCCGGACCAACCGGTAGACGAATCCCTTTTCACTTACCCCGGTCCGAACCCGTTCACGCTGGAACAGGCCATCTTGATGATGGCGGACTCTGTGGAAGCCGCTTCCAGAAGCCTGAACGAATACACGGAAGAGAGCATCAGCGGACTGGTGGATAAGATCGTGGACAGCCAAGTGCAGGAAGGATTCTTCAAAGACTGCCCCATCACGTTCCACGACATCACCGTGGCTAAAGATGTGTTCAAAGAAAAGCTGAAGACGATTTACCACACGCGTATCAGCTATCCGGAACTGAAAAAGAAATAAGCGTCCTGCCTTACACGGGGTCTACGTCGTAATAGATTTGGGCACTGCGGTAATCGGGATGTGCCATCAGGCTTTGGCGGAGATAAAGCAACTGTTCCCGAACCTTGGCCAGAGAAGCTCCGGGTTCTACTTTCACTACGATTTTACGGATGTAGAGCAATTGGATTCGCGCCACGGGCGGCGCGTCAGGCCCTAAAATACGGGAACCGAACACCTGGCGCAGACGGCTCCCCATTTCAGCAGCCAGATGGTCGAGCACATCTGCCCGCTTATGTTTCATATAGACATAAA
>UMKH01027946.1_pt1 | contig 11745 bp, 9 predicted proteins | sample 1966271 | NCBI WGS metagenome assembly UMKH01 (sample SAMEA4836172, study PRJEB28245) | human gut metagenome | biome: gut microbiome; material: fecal sample | place: Denmark | collected 2008 | reverse complement strand
CCGCCACTGGAAGCACTGTATACCGTCAAGGCATAATCGCCATTATAATATAATGCCTGCCCCAGTACAGATTGTACGGCATCAATGACATTTTGCGGCGGATTATCCTTGCAAATCAAACTATTGTTATTTGCTTTTGGATTCATCACATAAGTAAATGCTGCAACTGCCTGTGCCTTCATTGCTTCTGGAGCCATAGTAGAACCCATTTCATTGTAAACCAGCATGGAAATGATATCCAGAACGCTGCCTGTTCTGCCGCCAGCCGTTACAGAATCCGGAATATCCACTTGCATCAGTGTTGTGCCGGGATAATAATGGAATAAGATGGCTTGATAATCATATCCACCGTAGGTTGCATAGAAGTTTGCACCATTTTGACTGAGTCCGCAACCATGTCCATATCCGTAAGTGGTAAAGCCAAATTCTCCCGGCTGCAAATCCGTTGCCAAAGAAACCGCAGCATCGGGAGCACTAGAACCAACCGTTCCGGAAGTTGCCAGTTCTCCGGTTGCAGTCGTAATCTGCATTTTTTCCGCTTCGGTTTCGTCTACTTCCTGATATTCCACTAGAGAAAGAGAAGTATCATAGTCAGAAATTTGTGCTTTTTTCCAGTTTTTATCGGTTTCTGCTGCCATTGCTGGCAATGCAGCAGAGGCTGCATAGAACAATACAGCTCCAGCGGATAAAACGCCGCTGATTTTTTTCAAAATAGAAGCAGTCATGTTTGAACGTCCCTTGCTTTCTAAAGAAATTACCCCTGAAAATGAACCCTTGTTCATCCCTTATTCTTCGGAAGAAGTTTCTTCCTCGGTATCCGTTTTAGAATCCGTATCACTTTCTTCTGTGTCCGTTTCTGCGACACCGCCTGTAATCAGTTTCTTCAACGATGCCTCTGTTTCACCATCTCGCAGCTGTCTTGCAACAATCAAGAAACGAGAGTTGTCCTCGTCAGAATAGCAGGTGGAAAGTGTCAATAACTGGTCACCATACTTGACATCTACCAGATTGTCAATCATATTCAGTGATTCGATGGTGTTGACATAGTAGTCAAAATGAGTCTTGTCATCCAATTCTTCCATATTCCAATATGGGAATCCCGTCCAAATCATCGGGTCGGCATATTTATCGCCGCCGTTGTCAGCATCCCCACTGGTGATGACCAAACCGAAAATCACATATTCATATTCCTTATAGTTGGAACTGAGTTTGATAAACGGAGATTCTTTATAGAATTCCAAATCCTGTCGATACCGTCGGAGAGAACCGAACATGGTATTATCTGCCATGTTATGACCATACAGCACGAGATTTTCTGAGAATTCATCTTCCTTATAGCCGAATACATCCCGATAATCCATAAAGACAGTTCCGGCACGGAATTTTTGATGGCTGAAATCTTTATCCAGGTAATAGGTGTTTTTCTCATTTTCTGGTTCATCTTTTTTCTGAACGATGACATTGTCAACGCTTGTGCCTGGTACTTCAATCCAGCCAATGGTATCTTTATTCTGGTTGTATAATTTCTTCTGGGATGCCAGCATATCCGGAGCTTTTTCATCCTCAGTCGTGGATTCTGTGGCATTTTCAGATTCTTCCGCCTGTGATTCTTCTTGTTCCAATCCAATTGGATTTTGTTCAATTTCTCCACTGCATCCGGCTGTCAGAACAGAGATCGCTGCAAGCAGAGCAACCAGAATGCGATTTCGTTTTTTCATAAAAAGAACTCCCTCTTTCGATTACGGTCCATAAGGAACAAACGGTGCGTTCGGGTCATACGTATTTTCATTCCCATAGTAGTAAACCGATGGCCATTTAATATTTGTATTAGGTGTACTGCCCGTAGTACCCGCATGCGGATCCTCTCCAGCCCGCACCATGCGTGCACAGATGACCAGTCTTGCCGTACTGAATGCACCATTACAGGTGGAAAGGGTTAAAAGTTGGTCGCCATATTTCACATCCACACTCGTGTTCCGTAATGTACGGCGTTTTACTTCATTGACATAATCATAAAATGCAGTTTCATCGTCAAAATTGATCCGGTTCCAGTAATCAAATCGGGTATCAGTCGTATCTTCTGCATCGGCAATAAAGTAAGCATAAATTTTAAAGACATAGGTTTCGTAGTTGGAGTTGAGGAAAATCAGCGGATGGGCTTCATAATAGCCTTCCACACTGCGATAATCCCGCAGGCTGCCAAACATGGAACGATCCCGCATGTCATGTCCATAGACAATTAAGTTATCAGAGTTGGGAACGGCAAGCGTTCCATCTGCCCCTACAGCATCAAAACTGCAACGAGAATCCAAGAAAATCGAACCATTCTGCGAGCGGTTGCCCTGTAAGTCGTGATGCAGATAATATTCATCACCCTCTACATCATTCGGATGCTGCATCACCGGATAATCCACTTCGGTATCTGGAATAGAAATATATCCAATCACTTCCGGATTGATAGAGAGCAGGTTTGCAGCTCCTTCCATCACAGAATAATGCTTGACTTCCGTTGTTGTTTCAGTTGGCACTTCTGTTTCTTCGAGTGCAGAGTTTTCTGTCTGTGCTTCTGTCACGACTTGTGTCGTTGCAGCGTTGTGATAATTGCTTCCAATTTCATCATATAGTTTTTTGCTCTGCCATAGACCGAATAGGTACTGAATCATCAACACCAAACAAGCCCCAAATATGAGAATGGAAATCCAAAAAATACATTTTCTCATTGTTTCACCGAACCCATCTCCCTGCTTTGGAAAGAGATCCCGCAGGATTTGCCGTTTGGTACGTTTTTTTCGTTTTCGGACAGGGCGTTTGACGGGTGGCGGTGGTTTTGGAACAAACCGTTCCGGAAATGCTTTTTTTTCCTTTGCCAATTGGATATTTGCTGCAATTCGCTGTTGCAGCATTTCCTCTTCTTCTTCCTCTTCCAATTTTTGAAGCGAAGAACGAATGGCATTCATTTTTTCTTGTTGTTTGGTTTGTTCGAATTCTGACGTAGATGCAGGGGATTTTAAATGTTCCGACATACGGATTCCTCCATCAAAATTTCCCTTGCAATGCCAAATGCACAGACTGCTGTTCCTTGCCGGACACCTTCCCTAGTAGAAACGCCCATCCGGTCAAACGGCAGATGCACGGCAAATGCAGTGCCATGATACGCAACACCCAAAAAAACTGTCCCCACAGGATGTTCTGACGTTCCGCCGCCCGGCCCAGCATATCCGGTCACAGATAAAGCTAAATCTGCATACGATAGTGCTGCAACGCCGTTTGCCATTGCAATGGCAGTTTGTGGGCTGACAGCTGTATAAGTATGCAGCGTAGATTCTGGAACGTGCAGAATGGCTGTCTTCATCTCATTTGTATAAGTACAAATGCCCAGTGCAAACATCTGGGAAGCCCCCGGTACAGCCGTGATTTTTTGTGACAACAGACCGCCGGTGCAGCTTTCTGCTGTCGCAATGGTTTGCCCGTTTTCACAGGATAATTGTACAATATTTTGAACAAGGTTGTCAAGTTGTTTTTGATTTTCTTGGTATATTTTCCGAACCTCGTCAAAATCATATCTCTGTTTTATCACAATTTCACCAACCTTGCAGCAATCCGCATTTCTCAGATGGAGAAAGGCGTTCCGTTCTGGAGTTTAAAGATTTTCATTTCTGTATTGGCAACGGCTTTTTCAACCGAAGTAGTGAAGTCATACTGTGCCTGTGCAGCCTCGACTTCTTCCAGCGATGGGCGTACTTTCGGATGCTTTGGTGTGAATACCGTGCAGCAATCTTCATATGGCAGAGTAGAGAGTTCAAATGTATCAATCTGCCGTGCAGTTTCAACAATCTCGGTCTTGTCCATGCCAATCAATGGACGGAAAATCGGAATCTGGCTGACCGCATCAGTGCAGACTAAGCCTTGCATGGTCTGACTGGCAACCTGACCAATACTTTCACCGGTAATCAAAGCACTGCAATCATCTTTGGCAGCAATTTTTTGTGCGATTTCTACCATAAGCCGCCGCATGATAATCGTGAAGTACGGTTCTGGACAGTTCTTCTTGATTTCTTCCTGAATCTCGGTGAATGGAACACAGAAAAATGCGATACTGCCGCAATAAGCAGTCAGCTTCTGACAAAGCTGTTCTACTTTTTCCTGTGCACGATCAGAGGTATACGGCGGGCTGACATAGTGAATGGCGGAGATGTGAACGCCACGTCGGGACATCCGATAACCAGCCACGGGGCTGTCGATACCACCGGATAAGAGCAGCAAGGCTTTTCCACTGCTGCCGACTGGCAGACCGCCTGCACCTTTTTCATTGCCAGCGTGTACAAAAGCATGCTTTTCCCGAATTTCCACCATGACGGTGACATCCGGATGCTTGACATCTACCTGTAAATGTGGATAAGCTTCTAAAATCTGACCGCCCAGTTCTCGGCAAATTTCCGGCGATTTCAACGGAAACTGTTTGTCTGCTCGTTTTGCTTCTACCTTGAACGTCTTAACACCCAGCAGGGTTTCTTCCAGATAGGGAATTCCCACTCTGGAAATATCTGCTAAGTCTTTTTCACAGACACAAGCCTTGCAGAGTGCTGCAATCCCGAAGATTTTTTTCATGTTGTCCATGACAACGTCCAAATCCATCTCTGGTGTTTCTGGTTCGATATAAATGGTAGATTGTGCTCGAGTATATGTGAATTTTCCAAGCGGCTTCAATCGCCGCTTGATATTTTTCATGAGAATATCTTCAAATGTATTTCGGTTTAAGCCTTTTAGTGCTAACTCGCCGTATTTGGCAAGGATGATTTCTGTTTGCATATGTTGATTCCTTTCTTTTATCGAACCTTAATAGAGGAGTGTTTTTGTTGCTTCCTGTAAGCTGGAAACCAGTGCATCCAAAGCTGTATTTGGCGTTTCCGCAGAAAGACTCACTCGGAGAATGCTGTCTGCTTCTGCATCGGTTGCTCCAAACAAAACCGGAACACCGCTGTTCTTTCCTTTGGAGCAGGCTGACCCGCTGGAAACAAAAATCTCTCGTTTTTCTAAGAAGTGCAGCAAAATTTCTGAACGATAAGGTCTTAATGAAAAGCTGATGATATAAGGGGAAGCATCTTCTACAGAATGAATTTTACAGTTTGGAAGTTCCTGTAATCGTTCCAGTAAATATGCTTTTTTCTCAGTAACTGCTTGATAGCGTTCCCGAACCGTGCTGCCATAAGTTTGTACAGCTGCACCAAATGCAGCAATTGCCGGAACATTTTCTGTTCCCGGACGCAGTCCCCGTTCCTGTGAACCGCCATGGAATGTCGGATGCAGATGAATCCCATTCTTCTGATAAAGAGCACCAACGCCCTTGACACCATGCACTTTATGCCCACTGATTGAGAGCAAGTCAGCTTGCAGAGAACGAACCTGAAATGGTACTTTTAAGAAGCCTTGTACTGCGTCGCAATGCGTAATGAGTTCTGGAAACTTTCGCTTTGCAGCTCGAAAAACAGTCTGTACCGGTAACCGATAACCTGTTTCATTGTTCACCATCATCATGCTGAGCAGGCAAGTGTTGGAATCTATAGCATCCAGAAAGTCCGAGGCATGATAAATGCCAGTTGCATCTGGAGCAATCGTTACAACTTCATAGCCGGAATCCTGCAAAAATTGCATGGTATTTCGTACGGAAGCATGCTCCACAGCACTGACAACTAATTTCTTTTTTCGTTTTCCGTATGTTTGCACCGCACCAGTAATGGCAAGATGATTGCTTTCTGTTGCACCGGAAGTGAAAACAACTTCTTGTGGGGTACATCCAAGAACCGCCGCCAGAATTGCACGTGCTTGTTCTACTTCTCTCTGTGCTTCTACGCCAAAGCGATGCAGGGAAGAAGGGTTACCGTAGTGTGTAGACAGGCAACGTAATAAAGCGTCAACCGCAGCCGGACAGGGCTTTGTTGTTGCCGCATGGTCAAGATAATATTCCATATTTTCAAAAAAACCACCGTTTCTATAAGATACGGTTCTATTATACCACAATTCTATGATAGATGCAAGGGGATTTTTCAGAGGAATCAAAAAAGATACTATCGTAATGCAATCAAAAAGAAAAATTTTTAGGAAGAACTTTTTTTCTGGAAGATTAGAATTTTTTCTGCCATTTTCCGAACAATCGGCATCCAAGAAACCAGCCGATAAATCGGATATAATTTCACCATGCCACGCAGAATATTATCATCTTTTACAGCAACAAAACCGGGAGCGAGAGATTCCATTTCAGCGAAAGAATTTGCACCCCATGTGAATTTTGCTCCAGTTGCAGCAACAGACGCTTCAATCGACTGCTTTTTCACCCAGAATGGAGAAGTTGTTTCCATCATCACATAGGCATTGTCGAAATGGTCGTGAATGATTTTCAGCATCGCTGTAATGTCTGCCTCAGAAAGATACATGGTCAGTCCCTCAATGATAAACAGCATTGTCCCTCGTTTTTTTACAGCATCCGCCCAAGCAGGATCTAATACCGAGCAGCCAATTGTAGAGATTCTGCCCTGTTCCTGAAAGATGGGGTCACGAACAGCAATGGTTTCTGGTAAGTCCAAGTTATACCAGGTACAAACGCCAGTATCCAGCCGATAAACACGAGTATCCAGTCCGCATGCAATATTGACGACCACAGCATCTGGATGCTTTTGAAGAAAATCTCGTACCAGCTCATCAAAGACAAGCGTTCTTGCAATTGTTCCGCCGCCCATAGCAACATCTTTTGATGCACTGGAAAAGTCATAATCCAGTCGCTCTACCAATTCCACAGCTTTTGCATCATAGAAAGCATGCTTGTTGCTTTTGGAATATTGTGCTCTTGCATAAAAGGTCAGCAGCATGGTTTCTGCAACACCGTTCAATTCTGGTTTGATTTTTTTTGTTTCCATGGAAAAATACCTCCTGAAATTCTAGTTAGTATACGCTAACATTATAACAGAAATCGAATTTTTTTGCAAGCGTGTGCATTTCTTTCACACCATAAAAAATCCCTATTTTTTACATTTATGCTCGATTTTTTCCCGTTTGATGCAAAATATTCCCGTTTGATGCAAATCTGTTGATTTCTTTGCTAGGGCATGATAAACTAAAGCCACAAGGTTATCAAATGAAACCTTGAGAAGCATAAGGCACTGTGGTTGTATAAGGTCATCCAATGGCAGTGTGCAGATGATTCCCTGCAATACTTATGTCTTTCTATTTTTTGTTTTGCGGGCAGTCGGAGCGAAAGCGACTGCCCATTTTTTTATCTGTTATTTCTGGGCAAACAAAAATGCCCACAGCTGAATGAACATTCAACTGTGAGCATAAATGATAAATCAGAGAACCAACAAGTTAATCGGCATCTGTTAAATCAGAACGAAGTCCAATCAAGAATTGCATCAAAATAGTGAGGTCGTCATCTGCAACAGAGCCATCCTGATTGATGTCGGCTGCACTGGTCTGTACATCTGTTGGAGTAATCAAACCGGCAAAAATCTTGTTCAGAGAAATGGCATCCATCAAATCAACCGCACCATCTCCGGTGACATCTCCGGTGAAATAGCTGGTAGCGGTTGTGTTGTTGACAGGTGTTGTTACAGCATCAACCGCAACAATCGAACCATCTTCCACATACTTGTCATAGTCAACAACGGTTACATCATAATTTTGAATGATGTAGTTTTCCAAATCTGGGAATCCAGAGAAAGAATGTTCCTCGCCGTTGGCATCCACATAGACAATTGCTCCATGATTGGTGACATTCATTTGTGTGACATCTCTCAGATAACTATTCTCAAAACTGTTTAGGTCAGGAAACTCTAGTATTTGATATTGATTGATTGTTACCTCGGCATCTGGGAATTTAAGACCTGCATTTGGTGAAAGACCAAATGTCATTCCATCATCAAATGTATCGGAAACGTCCATTAAAAATTGCAGTATATGTGGAATATCTGCTGTCGAGAACTTGAAAGCAGTTCTTGTATCGTCATTGTGGTACAGACGAATACTGTGATAATTATCTTCACATTTTTCTAAGAAAGTAACCAAGTCTTTACTGGTTTCATCTGGAGATTCTACTTTCTGTGCGACAACTTCATTCGTGTCTTGCACCATTTCACTTCCAGCGGAAGCAGACAGTCCAAAGAAAGAAAATGACATCACTGCCAGTGAGGAAGCCAAGATGCTTGCTAACGTTCTTTTTTTCATAACAATCATCCTTTCAAAATCAAAGCGGATAAACCAATCCTGCTAAATATTGATTCAAACGAACCAAATCAGCATTATCTACCTTACCATCTCTGTTTACATCAGCAGCCAGAGTTCTTAAAGCTGTTGCTTCCTTAGAAGTAACATCAAGATAATTACCTCCAAAAGAAGCACTTCCATTAAGATACTTTACCAAGAAAGTTGCATCTATATCATCTACATTTCCATCATGATTGAGGTCACCAATATAATAGCAACCAGTTGTGAAAGAAACAACTCCGGTATTTTCACTATTCTTAACATTGTAAGTGACTTTAATATTTCTCATCAAGTTTCTCTCGCTTTTCATGCTAGAAGGATAACTTGAAGCACTAAAATATGCAAGTTGCCTTGAATCACCAGCCGCTATATCAATAGTATCATATGCATAGCATCTACTATAGTCTTTAAACCAGTTGGTTTCTCCAGCTGTAGAAATATAATCATTCATCCAGAAGCTGGATGGAGTAAGACCAGATGGATAAGTAATGTCTGCTCTAAAGCTTTCTTCTCCTACATAAGGACCTTGTATGAAGATGATACACTGTGTAATAGGGTTAATCTGAGCAGTGTTATGAAAATAGGTGAGACCGGAAGCTTGAGCAGCAACGGTTTCTGCCATTTCATCTTGTGAGTTTTCACACCGTTCCATGATTTGCTTGGTTTCTTCCAACGAGAAATCATTGTCAGAAAGGTAGGTTGCAATTTCGTACAAACTTTCGTCTTCGGCTGCAAAAGAATCTACATATGTTTGCAGTTCCTGTTGTTCCTGTACGAGATTGACTTCATCTGCAAATGCAGATACGGACGTTGCAGATACAGCAATTGCCATCACACTTGCTGAAAGACCTGCAATCAGTTTTTTTCTTATCATATCGTTCCTCCTTATTTTTGTTTGTATGCATATCAAATGTATGCAGAAAGCGGATTAAAAATGCATATCGCTTTTTCAATCATGCCGATTGAGTGGGGTAACTATTTCAAAATGGTTTTTCAATTCAGCGATATTTTTCAAGGACTATTTTTCAGTTCCTTTACTTTACAATTATAGTATAGCACACCTTTTTGCATTTGTCAACCCTAAAATCCATATTTTTTCAAAAAAATTTCCATCATTCTTTATGAAATCGGTTTCATTCTGAAACACAAGAGTATGCTTCACAAAAATCATCGGATTTTCGATGAAAAACAAACTATTCTCGAAAAAATTAGAAAAAAGTAAAAAAGTTATTGAAATTTAGAAATGAATGTGATATAATACAAGTAAGAAGCAAAAGCCACGGGATTTACATGTAAAAAATAAATTGGAAAGGTGAATCAGATATGAATAAAGCAGACAGAGAAACACTCTCCGCCATCATTCAAACACAAATCGGTGTATCGAAAAAATTAAAAGGGTATCAATATTTAGAAGATGCGGTGGAAATCGCTCTCAAGAATCCACAGATGCCAGTGATGCGAATTTATCAGCTGCTCGGCAACCAGCACGGCAGAAGTGCAGTCAGCATTGAACGAACGCTCCGCTATGCGATTGAAACTGCTTATGATAAGACACAATTAAATGGTTCTTTTCCCAATTCCGGTGGGAAACCGTCCAATTCCGAAGTGATTTGGACAATTGCCGAGGAAATCAAACGGGTACGCCATTACGCCTGTCGGAAGGCTTAATTTCCCGTAAATTTCAGAGCTGAGCAGAATCGACTGAGAGCAAATCTTAGTCGATTTTATTTTTTGGAACAGTCGTCACAAACCGTACATATGCACGTTTCACAAAATTGATTGACTTTTTTTATGATTTTGTGCTAAAATAAAAGAAATTCAATTTTTATTTTAGCACAATAAGGAGATGAAAATAACATGGAATCTTATTGTAAAATTCTGATTGTGGAAGATGAATTTCTGCTCAGACAGGGAATAAAAAATCTGGTGCACTGGGAACAAGAAGGTTTCCAAGTCGTTGGAGAAACCAATAATGGAAAAGAAGCCTTGCAACTGATTGAATCGCTGCATCCGCATCTTGTCATTACAGACATTGTGATGCCGATTATGGATGGCATTGAACTGACCGGAATTATTCAAGAACGATATCCGGAAATCAAAGTGGTTGTCCTAAGCAGTTACAGCGATTTTGAATATATTAAGTCTGCGATGAAAAACGGAGCAGAAGACTACTTGTTAAAACCGACGATGAATCCAGATAGCCTGCTGAAAGCGGTACAATCCGCAGCGGCAAAATTGAATCTTGCCGCTTTTCAGAAGCAGCAGACCATTCCGGAACAGATGGTGCAAAAATGGATTTCCGGCTTTGCTGCGGATGTTTCGGAAGCCGATTGGCGGAAAGCGTTTCCCTATGATACCTTTTTACTGCTGGGAACTGATTTGATTGCCATCAATAAAACGGGGGAAACGCTCCAGCGACAAGAAAAATGGCTGCAAACTGCCATCCCCAACGAGTTCAAACAGTCAATGGCATGGGCAGTGACAACAGTTGACCGGAAATGTATATTGATTTTGCTGAACATTTCCGGAAACGATTTGCAATCTGTCTTGCAAACTTGTAATGGTTTCTTTGAAAAGCTGAGGAATCATTTCCCAGATTCTTTTTATGCAGCTCCACCAGCCTTTCAGAATCCGTTATTGTTGAAGCGAATCTATCAGCAGGATTGGCGAACCGCATTGAACCAGCATTTTTACGCTCCGGAAGCCTGCTTTTTCTATGCAGCGACTTTGCCAGATGCAAAAGATATGAAACGCTTTGAAACAGAACGGTTTTCTGTCTGTCTAAAGTCGTTGCGGTTGCAGCAGGCAGTTGCATTATTGATTGCCTATATGCAGGAAGTGATGACGGCACGGATACAGCCGGAATATGAAGTGAAATCCATGCTGCTGAACAGTATTTATCAGATTATGGCAGTTTTGGAGGACTTAAAACTAAATGCAGAAAGCATCAATTACTTGAAGCAGCATTATTTCATGCAAATCAATCACATTCCATCGGCGAAAGAACTGCTGGAATTTTTACAGATTATGGAAGCGGACATGGCAGAAATTGAAGCGAAATATCATATTTCACCGGAATCCCTGACCATTCGTTCGATTTTAGATTATATCGCTCAGCACTATGATGAACCACTGACACTGCGACAGCTGTCAGAACAATTTAATTTTAATTATTATTATCTTTCTAAATACTTTTCTTCTCACTGCAAAGAGGGGTTCAACGAATATTTAAACCGGATTCGAGTGGAAAAAGCATCAGAAATGCTGCTGAAAGAAAAAACGCCCATTTCAGAGATTTGTGGAGCGGTTGGCTATATGGATCACAGTTATTTCACGAAAGTCTTTAAGAAATTTACGGGATATACGCCCAAACAATTCCGCAATCAAAAACAATGAGCTGCACAGGAGGAATCCCTTATGAAGTTGAAAAAATGGCTGCAAACGAACAGTTTATTTTTACGGGTTATTTCCGTTGCAGTGGCAGGCGTGATT
>UMKH01015177.1_pt1 | contig 12019 bp, 6 predicted proteins | sample 1966271 | NCBI WGS metagenome assembly UMKH01 (sample SAMEA4836172, study PRJEB28245) | human gut metagenome | biome: gut microbiome; material: fecal sample | place: Denmark | collected 2008 | reverse complement strand
CTGAACTGGGAAGCCGCATACGGCAAATCCTATAAAATACAAGTTTCCAACGACGCTAAGAGCTGGACAGAAGTCTACAAGACCGAAGAAGGACGTGAAGGTATCAACGAAGTGTTTTTCCCGGAAGAAATCAAAGCCCGTTACGTACGTATGTTGGGCATAGAATTAGGCTGGTGGTTCGGTTACTCTTTGTGGAGCATGGATGTATTGAGCGGCACGAAACCTTCTGAAGGGTTGAGCGACGTGCATTTCCTCCGCCTGACCTTAAAAGACAAAGACGGAAAGGTAATTTCCGAAAACAATTACTGGAGAGGTAACGAACGTACGAATTTCAAGGCGCTCAACCAACTCCCCGGTGTAAAACTGAACGTATCCTCCAAACTGGCACGAAAAGACGGAAAGGCAACGATACAAGCCACGGTCGGACTGCCCAAATCAGCAGACGCAGTAGCTTTCGGCGTACGTGTACAAGCCGTACGCGCTTCCGACGGCGAACGTTTGCTTCCCGCCCTCATGAACGACAACTATTTCACATTGATGCCGGGCGAGAAGAAGGACATCCAAATCACCTTCGACGAGTCACTCTTGCAAAACGATTCGTTCAAACTCATTGTTGAACCTTACAACAAAAAACTATAAACATTATCCGGGCGGAAAGAAATCCTGAAAGACTTCCGTCCGGGTATTTAAACTAAAAAAAATGAAAACGTTTCAAAACATTACACGTCGCATCGGCTTCTGTGCCGTGTTGGCCTGCACGGGTTTGCAAACCCCGTTACAGGCTAAAATCACACTACCTGCCTTTTTCACGGACAACATGATTATCCAGCAGCAGACTACCATGACTTTGTTCGGAAAAGCCAAACCGAACAAGAAGGTTAGTATCGAAACAAGCTGGAACAATCAGCATTATGAAACGAAAGCCGACGCACAAGGAAACTGGCAGGTTGCTGTATCCACTCCGACAGCCGGAGGTCCTTACCGCATCACATTATCCGACGGGAAAAAGACCGTATTGGAAAATGTCATGGCAGGCGAAGTCTGGTTCTGCTCCGGACAGTCCAACATGGAGATGCCGGTAGCGGGATGGGGAAAAATAAAGAACTACGAACAGGAAATCGCTGCTGCCGACTATCCCGGTATCCGGCTGTTTCAGGTGAAGAAACGCACTTCCGTGGCTCCTCTCGATGCTTACCAAGTGGAATCCACCATGGGCGGGTGGAAAGAATGCTCACCGTCCACGGTTCCGGAGTTTTCTGCCGTGGCCTACCTTTATGCCCGTGAACTGCACCAGAAACTGAATGTCCCCGTTGGAGTCATCGACTGTACTTGGGGAGGGACTCCGGCCGAAGCCTGGACTTCTTCCGAATCCCTCAAACAAGTCATGGGGTATCAAAAGAAAATCGGAAAGTTGGAAGCATTAGGTTTCGACCGGGACAAAATCATGGCTGAGTACGGAAAAGAACAAGCATCGTGGAAAGCCGAAATCAGCAAAATAGACAAAGGATACCAAAACGGTAAAGCTTGTTGGATCGGGGAAAACGTGGACGACAACGACTGGCAGCAAATGGAGCTTCCGGGTTACTGGGAAGGCAAAGGACTGCCCAATTTCGACGGCGTGGTTTGGTTCCGCAAGCAAATCGAAGTCCCCGCAGACTGGGCCGGAAAGGACCTACAGTTGAACCCGGGCACTATAGACGATGAAGACATTGTGTATTGGAACGGAGAACAAATCGCCAGTGGCGCAGGCTACAACGTACAGCGTCATTACACCGTACCGGCCCGTCTGGTCAAAGCCGGCAGGAACACCTTGGCCATCAAAGTCAGCGACAACGGCGGCGAAGGCGGCATTGCCGGAAAAGCAGAAGACATGAATCTCAAACTTTCCGACCAGGCTTCCCTGTCTTTGGCCGGAAGCTGGAAATACCGTGTAGGATGCTCCTTGGCCGACATGCCACCGGCACCGATATATCCAGAGCACTCATCTTTCCCGTCCGTACTTTTCAACGGGATGGTTCACCCGTGTCTGGAGTATCCCGTCAAAGGTGTCATCTGGTACCAGGGATGCAACAACGTGGGACGTGCAGAAGAGTATGAAAGCCTATTCCAGACACTTATCACCGACTGGCGCAAGCAGTTCGGACAACCCAACATGCCATTCTATTTCGTACAGTTGGCCAACTATCTGGACCGCAAGCTTGTACAGGCGGACTCACCCTGGGCTGCCCTCCGTGAGGCGCAATCCAAAGCACAACATCTGGCTCACACCGGTATGGCCGCCAATATAGACATCGGAGAAGCACACGACATCCACCCGAAGAACAAGCAAGAAGTGGCACGCCGTTTGGCCGTCATCTCACTGGCCGATACCTACGGACAGAAAATACCCGCCCAAGCACCGGTATACGACAACTATACGGTAGAAAACGGCAAGGTACGCATTTCGTTCACCATCCCTGCTATCGGCGAACGCTTCGAACAAAACAAAGACATCAAAGGCTTCATCATTGCCGGGCCCGACCATGTGTTCTACCCCGCCGAAGCCTATACGGAAGGCGACGAAGTGGTGGTCTACTCACACTATGTCAAAGTGCCGGTAGCCGTCCGTTACGGATGGGCCGACAATCCGGAGTGTACCCTGCGTACACCGACCAACCTGCCGGTAGCGCCTTTCCGTACCGACAACTGGTAAATCATCATTCAACAATAAACAAATCTTACAGCTTATGAGAATTAAAGCTATTTTATCTTTATGTCTGTTCACGCTGGCCACAGCAGTTTCAGCAGACGAGTTCATCAAAATCAACACGGACCAAGTCGGTTTGGTACTCCGCGCCGCAGACAACGGCAGGCTTTACCAATCCTATTTGGGCAAACGCCTGGCTAACGAAAGCGATTTGCAGCATTTGCCCAAAGGCAACGAGGCTTATCTGACCCACGGCATGGAGGACTATTTTGAACCGGCCATCGAAGTACACCACAATGATGCCAACCCGTCATTGCTGCTCAAATACGTGTCGCACACGTCCAAGAACGTACAGCCGGGAGTGGACGAAACGGTCATCACCTTGCAGGACGACAAATACCCCGTCACCGTGAAGTTGCATTATGTGGCCTATGCCAAAGAAAACATTATCAAAACCTTCACCGAAATCAGCCATCAGGAAAAGAAACCGCTGAAACTGGAACGCTATGCTTCTGCCATGCTGCACTTCAGCCGGCCGGCCTATTATCTGACGGAGTTTTCAGGAGACTGGATTTATGAGGCCACGATGAGCACCACTCCGCTGAACTTCGGCAAGAAAGTACTCGACACGAAACTGGGTGCACGTGCCAACATGTTCACTCCTCCCATGTTCATATTATCTTTGGACAAAGAATCTTCGGAGAACGAAGGCGAAGTGATTTTAGGAACTTTGGGATGGACGGGCAACTTCCGTTTCACATTCGAAGTGGACAACAAGAAAGACCTTCGCGTCATTGCCGGTATCAACCCGTATTTCTCGGAATACTCGTTGCCCAAAGGCGAAACGTTCCGTACTCCGGACTTCTACTTCACTTACAGCGACTGCGGACGCGGACAGGCCAGCCGCAACTTCCACGACTGGGCACGCAAATACCAGCTCAAGGACGGCCAGGAAGACCGCATGACCCTGCTCAACAACTGGGAAGCCACCTACTTCGACTTCAACGAGGACAAGTTGGTAGAACTGATGGGCGATGCCGTAAAATTGGGCGTGGACATGTTCCTGCTCGACGACGGATGGTTCGGAAACAAATACGAACGCCACAGCGACACCCAAGGATTGGGAGACTGGGACGAGACACAGCACAAGCTGCCTCATGGCATCCAGAAACTGGTGGACGAAGCAGCCAAACGCAACATCAAGTTCGGCATTTGGATAGAGCCGGAAATGGTAAGTCCCAAAAGCGAACTTTACGAAAAGCATAAAGATTGGGTGATTCACCTGCCCAACCGCGATGAGTATTATTTCCGCAACCAGATGGTGCTCGACCTGAGCAACCCCGAAGTGCAGGATTTCGTCTTCGGCGTAGTAGACGGGCTGATGACCAAATATCCGGGCATCGCTTATTTCAAGTGGGACTGCAACAGTCCGATTACCAATATCTACTCTCCGTATCTGAAAGACAAGCAGACTCATCTCTATGTGGACTATGTGCGTGGACTGTACAAGGTGCTCGACCGCATCAAGGCCAAATATCCCAAACTGCCGATGATGCTTTGCTCCGGCGGTAGCGGCCGTATCGACTACGAGGCATTGCAGTACTTCACAGAGTTCTGGGCCAGCGACAACACCGACCCCATACAACGCCTGTTCATCCAATACGGTTACTCGTTCTTCTATCCGGCCAAGTCCATGAGCGCCCACGTGACCACATGGAACAAGAACGCGAGCATCAAATTCCGCACGGACGTGGCCATGATGGGCAAGCTCGGTTTCGACATCAAGCTCAGCGACATGAGCGGCGACGACCTTACCTATTGCCAAGGTGCCGTGAAAAACTACAAACGCTTGCGTCCGGCCATCATGGAAGGCGACCTCTACCGTCTGGTATCTCCGTACGACGGTACGCGCAGCCATGCAGCCAACCAGTTTGTCAGCAAAGACAAGAGCAAGGCCGTAGTCTTCGCATTCGACGTATATCCCGGCTACGGCGAGAAGATTCTGCCCGTACGTCTGGAAGGATTGGATGCCGGCAAACAGTATCGCGTGAAAGAAATCAACCTGATGCCGAACCAAGGCTCATCGCTCGAAGGTAACGACCGTGTATTCTCCGGCGATTACCTGATGAAAGTCGGACTGAACCTCCTCACCGGCAACAAGCTTTACAGCCGCGTGGTGGAAATCACAGCCGAATAAATCTTGAGACAGAAAAATGGAAATCAGAAGTTATATCATAGGGGTAGCCGCTGCGACATGCAGCGCGCTACCTTTTGCGCATAGCCTGGCATGGGAAGGAAATGTGTTGGTCTCCACGCCGCACACGTCCCTGCTTCTGCATGCCGGTGAAGGGCAAGACCTGCGCTTCGCCTACTTCGGCGACCGCATCGAAGAGAGCCAGATACACCAGATTCACGATGCATGGGACGGGCTGAACCGCACGGCATACCCGACTTTCGGCCAGCCGCCCCACCAGATTTTTGCTTTGCAGGCCGTACATGCCGACGGGAACTGGACCACCGACCTGACTGTGGACAAGGTGGAAACCTCTACCCTCGACAACGCCAGACTCACGGCCATCACGCTGAAGGACAAGGTTTATCCTTTCCAAGTGAAACTCTACTACAAAGCTTACAACGACATCGACATGATTGAGACGTGGAGCGAGATTTCACACACGGAAAAGAAAACCGTGGTGCTGAAACGTTTCGACTCCGGACATTTTCTGATACGGCGCGGTGACGTATGGATTTCGCATCTCCATGGCTCATGGGCTTCCGAAACGCACGTGACCACCGAACCGCTCACCCCGGGCATCAAAATAATCGAAAACGTAGACGGTGCCCGTAACGGCCATCTCGACCACCCCGAAGTCATGTTCTCGCTCGACGGGAAGCCGCACGAGAACGAAGGACGTGTCATCGGAGCCGCCCTCTGTTGGAGCGGAAACTACTCCATCCGCATGGTGACGGACAATAATTTCGTACACCGTGTCTTTGCCGGCATCGACAGCGAAAGCTCGGAATACAAACTGGCTCCGAAAGAGGTATTCACCACTCCGAAACTGGCTCTCACCTATTCCGGAGAGGGTCTGAGCGGTGCCAGCCGCAACTTCCATCGCTGGGCACGCCACGCCGGCATGCTGCACCATGGCGACCAGGTACGTCCCGTGTTGCTCAACAGTTGGGAAGGTGTGTACCTCGATGTCAACGAACCGGCCATGGCCGAGATGATGAAAGACATCGCCGCATTAGGCGGCGAACTGTTCGTCATGGACGACGGATGGTTCGGCGACAAATACCGCCGCGTACAAGACAATTCTTCCTTGGGAGACTGGGTAGTAGACCGGAAGAAACTGCCGAACGGACTTGAGAACCTCATCCAAACGGCTGATCGGAACGGCATCAAATTCGGTATCTGGATAGAGCCGGAAGCCGTAAACAGCAAAAGCGAACTCTTCGAAAAGCATCCCGACTGGGCTTTGCAAGTCAAAGGACGGCCCTTGCAATACGGACGGGGCGGCACACAAATGTTGCTCGACGTATGTAATCCCAAAGTCCAGGATTTCATGTTCGGCATCGTAGACAACTTGCTCGGCAAGCATCCGCAGATTGCCTATATCAAATGGGATGCCAATGTGGAGTTGAAAAACTATGGCTCGACCTATTTGCCCCAAGACAAACAGTCGCACATATACATTGAATACCATCGCGGCTTGAACAAAGTGCTCGAACGTATCCGCGCCAAGTATCCCGACGTGCTGATTCAGGCCTGCGGCGGAGGAGGAGGACGTGCCAGTTACGGTGTCATGCCCTACTTCGACGAGTTCTGGGTGAGCGACAACACGGATGCCCTCCAGCGTATCTACATGCAATGGGGTACCTCGTACTTCTATCCGTCCAACGCCATGGCACAGCATATCAGTACCTCGCCCAACCACCAGACGGGACGTATCATCCCTATCAAGTTCCGTTGCGACGTGGCCATGAGCGGGCGGTTGGGTATGGAATTGCAACCCAGCAAGATGACGAAAGAAGAATACCAGCAAACGGCACAAGCCATCAAGGACTACAAGTCCGTACGCGACGTCATCCAGTTAGGCAATCTGTACCGTCTGGTATCCCCGTACGACGACAAAGGCATCGCTTCACTGATGTACACCGACGATACGGAGGACAAAGCCGTATTCTTCGCCTACAAGATGGAACATTTCAATAACCAGGTGATACCGCGCGTTTGCCTTCGGGGATTGGATCCGTCTAAAAACTACCGCGTACGCGAATTGAACGTCAAGACCGGCGGACAACCTTGTTTCCTGAACGGCAAAACGTTCTCCGGTGCCCTACTGATGAACACCGGTATCGAAATGCCGCTCGGCAGCGATTACGCCAGTTGCGTACTGGAACTCACTGCGGAGTAAACATTACATCCTTCCACACAGAAGGCTTTCTAAATCTGGAGTTTGTACTTTTCTCAAGGTACAAACTCCTTTTTCATGGCACAACAGGAAAGGAAGACGAAAAATAACGCTATATTTGCAAGTACATCAACATAAGGATGCCATGGACTACAAAGAACTAAGGAACCCAAGCCAACCGGCCGACACACCAGACGGATTTGTCAGCGAAATACGCTCCATCATCGACCAAGCCCGATCTAATGCCGTGCGCAGTGTGGACTTTTGCAGAGTCAGAATGTATTGGAACATCGGTAAACGTATCTTCGAAGAAGAACAGCACGGAAAAAAACGTGCCGATTATGGAACCTACCTCATCAGGAATCTGGCCAAACGCCTCGAACCGGAATATGGCAGTGGGTTTTCGGTGCGGCAACTGGAACGTAGCAGACAATTTTACAGACTTTATCCGATTGCGTCCACAGTGCGGACGCAATTAAACTGGTCGCAATATAAGATGCTAATAGCCATTGCAGATGCAGATAAACGGGAATATTACGAACTCGAAGCTATAAACAACGGTTGGACCGGCCGCGAACTGGAACGCCAAATCAATTCCATGCTCTACGAACGTTTGCTATTGAGCAACGACAAGGAAGCCGTGTTGGCCGTAGCACGTAAGGAACGCATTCCGGAATCTCCCATGGAAATCATCAAAGACCCGATGGTCCTGGAGTTCCTTGGATTGGAACGCCAACCTGCATATTACGAAAAAGACCTTGAGAAAGCCATCATAACCCATATAGCAGACTTTCTGTTGGAATTAGGCAAGGGATTCTCTTTCGTAGCAAGACAGAAACGTATCTTAGTGGAAGATGACGAATATTTTGCAGACCTCATTTTCTATAACAGGTTATTACGCTGTTTCGTAATCGTCGAACTGAAAACCGGCAAGCTCACCCACCAAGACCTCGGGCAACTACAGATGTACGTCAACTACTACGACCGCTATGAAAAGACACCGGACGAGAATCCAACTATCGGCATATTGTTATGTACCAGCAAAAACGACACCGCTGTCCGGTTGGCCCTACCTGAAAACAACCAGACCATACTCGCCAGCCAATATCAGCTCTATTTACCCTCTCAGGAACAACTTATCCGTGAAGTGAACGAAGCCAAGCAACATGTATATTCGGCATCGCAAAGGAAATAAAGCATTAAATATTGTAACACTATCGTAACACGTATGACATCTTGAGTTCATATCGAATACCTACCTTTGTCGCCAAATCAGCACATCATGAAACAAATATCTATTTTAGCCTTGAGCATACTGCTTGCTCTTCCTGCCGCAGCCGACGAGGGGAAAGAAGGAAAACCCAAAACGGATTACCGACCGGTCGTCCACGGTACGCTACGTGGCAAATACGAGTACCAACCGGAAGAAAAGGCCGGACGCTTTCAAGTGCGCACCGCCCGGGTCAGCATCGAAGGAAAAGTCGCACCTGTGGTGGCCTATAAAGCCGAAATCGACTTGTCCGACGAAGGCAAAATCAAAATGCTGGATGCCTACACCCGGCTTAGCCCGCTGAAAGGCTTCGATTTCACCATCGGACAGATGCGCGTCCCGTTCACCATCGATGCCCACCGTTCACCCCACCAGCAATACTTTGCCAACCGTTCATTCATAGCCAAGCAAGTGGGCAACGTGCGCGATGTGGGAGCCACGCTGGGCTACAAGATAGGAGGTCCGCTGCCCCTCACCCTGCAAGCGGGAATGTTCAACGGTTCGGGCCTGACCGACCAGAAAGATTTCTGGACCAACAATATCAACTATTCCGCCAAGGCACAATGGCAACTGCCCAAAGGCTTTTCCGTCACGCTGAGCGCACAGAAAATCAGACCGGAACACATTTCGGTCAACATGTACGACGGCGGCATTACTTACCAGGCCGGAAGATGGATGATAGAAGCGGAATACTTGTATAAACACTACACCAAAGATGCCTTTCAGGACGTGAACGCCTTCGACGGATTCATTTGCTATGACCTGCCACTGAAAAAAGTATTCAGCAAAATCTCATTCCTCGGACGCTTCGATTACATGGGCGACCATAGCGATGGTACGGCCAACGAGAACGGACACCTCACACTGACCGATGCCGAACGCAAACGTATCACTGGCGGCATCACCCTGAGCATCGCCAAACCGTTCATTTCGGACATCCGTATCAATTATGAGAAATATTTCTACAACGAGGGTGCCACCCCCAAGGTTTCCGAGCAGGACAAATTCGTCATCGAGTTCATGACTCGTTTTTAGCTGTTTATCAACATCTTATAAAGTATAAATCGTTTGGCGCAGAATGAAAGATCATTCTGCGCCAAACGATTTATCAATCTCAGGAGATTGATTTTCCGTTCTCAGCCAATCGTTTTTTCGAGTTCCTTACCTCTTGAAACGTACCTCATAAAGGTCACGCCGGCGGTCTTTCAAATTCCTTACACCACCGTAAGTATGCAGCTCGCTCAGAAGGTCCAAATCGACATCGGACACAAGAATCATTTCCGTGTTCGGCGTGGCCTCCGCCCGGCGTCCGTCGGTGGGGAAAGCAAAATCGCACGGAGTAAACACCCCGGATTGCGCATACTGTATATCCATGTTGTGCACGCGCGGAAGGTTGCCTACGCTACCAGCTATCACCACAAAGCATTCGTTCTCGATGGCACGGGCCTGGGCGCAAACCCGTACACGCGAGTAAGCGTTCTGCGTATCCGTCAGATAAGGTACGAAGAGGATTTGCATCCCTTGGTCAGCCATAATGCGCGACAGTTCGGGGAACTCCACATCGTAACAGATCAACACGCCGATTTTGGCACAATCCGTATCGAACGTCTTCAGCATACTGCCCCCGGACAGTCCCCAGCTCTTGGTCTCGTCGGGCGTGACATGTATCTTCTCATACATCTCATAACTGCCATCGCGACGGCACAGGAAGCCTACGTTATAGAGGTTGCCGTCGCGCTGCAAAGGCATACTCCCGGTGATGATATTGATGTTGTAGCTGATGGCCAACTGTAAGAAACGGTCGCGTATCTCATCGGTGTAACCGGCCAGTCCGCGAATGGCCTGCGACTCGCTCAGGTTGTTGAACTCCGCCATCAACGGCGCATTGAAATATTCGGGGAAAAGGATGAAATCGCTTTTATAACCGGAAACAGCGTCTACGAAGAACTCTATCTGTTCGAACAAGTCGTCGATAGTGCGATAGCCACGCATCTGCCATTGCACCAGTCCGACCCTGACCGTGGTTTTGGCCGGAAGCGTCTCTGAGGTTTCGGGCTGATAATAGATATTGTCCCACTGGAGCAGGCAAGCGTAATGTTTGGACTCCTCGTCGTTGGGCAAGTAATTGGTCATGACCTTACGCACGTGGAAGTCGTTGGAAAGCTGGAAGGTCAGCACGGGGTCGTATATCTCACGTTTGCGCACCTGTTCGATATACTCCTTCGGCCTCATCTTGTCGGCGTATTTATGATAGTTCGGAATACGGCCGCCGAACATGATGGCCTTCAGGTTCAGCTTTTCGCACAGCTCCTTGCGATACTCATACATACGGCGTGCCAAGCGCAGGCCGCGGTAGTCGGGATGGATGAACACCTCGATGCCGTAGAGGATATTCCCCTTGGGATTATGCGTGCTGAACGTCTCATTTCCCGTAACCTTAGCGTATGTATGGTCTCCCTTCACCAAATCATAATCCACGATAATGGAAAGGGCACAACCGATAATCTTGTCATCGGCTACCGTCACCACCTGCCCTTCGGGAAAGATGCGTAACAACGTCTCTATCTGTTCATGGGTCCAAAACACATCGCTGCCGTCCGAATATACACGACGGAACGACTGGGCCAACTGTCCGTAGTCTTCTATCTGGAGCGGACGTACCTGAATTTTTGTGATACTTTGATTTTCCATTTGTTCGTCATATTTCACGCCCGCAAAGTTACAGCTTATTTCAAGGCCTTGTTCTCCATCCGACGGAAAAGTAAGCCGTTCCTTCATTTTTTATGCGTCCGAAAGTCTGTCACGGAAGAAAACAGCTCTCTTTTTCGGAAAAAATAGCGAACTTTGCAGTCTATGTTTACCGTCATATTCATTTTATGGGGCAGCGCTACGGTGGGATACCTCCTGCGCCGCCACCCGATACCCGGCCTCGAACGGCTGATGACCTATACCGTATGGGGATTGCTCTTCCTGATGGGCGTGGAAGTCGGAGGAAATCCGACGCTGATGCAGGCCTTGGACCGCTTGGGATGGGAAGCCCTTATCCTCACGTTGTGCACAGCCTTAGGGTGTGCCTTGGCAGCGGCAGCATTATGGAGCGGAAGCAGGAGAACGATACCGGCCACCCAAACTCTTACAGTGGAAAAGGATGCCGGCAAAGGACTGCTTGCGCACAAGCACCGCCTCGTGGCATTATGGCATCAACTGGCCGGAAGCTTCACCATCGTGGCGTTTTTCGCGCTCGGATGTGCCTTAGGCGTTTCTCACTGGCTACCTCCCCTCCCCGCCGAAGCCGGATTCTACGCCTTGTGTCTCTTACTCATCTGCGTCGGGCTTACCGTCGGGCAAAGCAACGAGATACGCCAAAGCTTGCGCCGCATAGACAAACGTCTGATGTGGCTACCGGTTCTGACGATAGTCGGGACATGGGCCGGAGCCGTAGCGACAGCCTGCCTGCTGCAAGGGCGCAGCTTTACCGACTGGCTGGCCATCAGTTCCGGATTCGGTTACTATTCCTTGTCGAGTATCCTCATCACGGAGGCACGCAACGCGGAAATGGGTACCGTTGCCCTTATCTATAATATCCTGAGGGAACTCATGGCCTTGCTCTGTGCTCCGCTGTTCCGGCAGTTTTTCGGTCCGTTGGCT
>UMKH01039544.1_pt1 | contig 12151 bp, 8 predicted proteins | sample 1966271 | NCBI WGS metagenome assembly UMKH01 (sample SAMEA4836172, study PRJEB28245) | human gut metagenome | biome: gut microbiome; material: fecal sample | place: Denmark | collected 2008 | reverse complement strand
CCTGCCGGACTGGCAACAGCCAACCAATTGAACCGCCGCGGCTACGACGTCACCGTGTTCGAACGCCGCGAGGCTGTTGGAGGACTGCTCCGCTTCGGCATTCCCAATTTCAAGCTCAACAAAGCCATCATAGACCGCCGCGTCGATGTGATGAAGGCAGAAGGCATAACTTTTGAGGTGAATGCCGACATCGACATCCTCAATCTTCCAAAGGGATTCGATGCCTATGCCGTCTGCACAGGCACCCCCCAGGCGCGCGACCTCAACATTCCCGGACGCGACCTCAACGGTGTGCATTTCGCGCTCGACCTGCTGAGCCAACAAAACCGGGTGCTTGCCGGACAGACATTCTCAGCCGACGAGCGGGTGACGGCAAAAGGCAAGCGAGTGCTGGTTATCGGCGGAGGCGACACCGGCAGCGACTGCATAGGCACGAGCATCCGTCAAGGCGCCGTGGCTGTGACGCAGATTGAAATCATGCCGAAGCCTCCGGTAGGCAACAACCCAACCACCCCATGGCCACAGTGGCCGCAAGTGCTGCGCACAAGTTCGAGCCATGAGGAAGGCTGCGAGCGAAGGTGGTGTCTGTCGTCGACCAGATTCATCGGCAAGGACAACAATGTCATCGGAGTGGAGGTGGAGGAAGTGGAATGGACGCCAAACCCCGAAGGCGGACGCCCGCTGATGAAACCCACCGGCAAAAAGGAAGTCATCGACGCTGACCTTGTGTTGCTCGCCATGGGATTTCTTAAGCCTCAGCAACCCGAATTGCCCGACAACGTGTTTGTGGCAGGCGACGCAGCCACAGGGGCAAGTCTTGTGGTGCGGTGCATTGCCGCCGGACGCCAAGCGGCAGCCGACATCGACAAATATCTTAAAACCAAACAAGTCTAAAAAAACGATACTATCATGTGTGGTATAGCAGCAATCTTCAACATCAAGAGCGACGTTTCGGCATTGCGTCCCAAGGCATTGGCAATGTCAAAAAAAATACGCCACCGCGGTCCTGACTGGAGCGGCATCTATTGCGGCAAGTCTGCCATTCTCGCCCACGAACGTCTTTCAATCGTCGACCCCGAAAGCGGCGGCCAACCATTGTTCTCCCCCGACCGCAAGCAGATTCTTGCAGTCAACGGCGAGATTTACAACCACCGCGACATCCGCCAGCGCTACGAAGGCAAATACGACTTTGCCACAGGGTCTGACTGCGAGGTGATCCTTGCGCTCTACCGCGACAAAGGCATCGACTTTCTCGAAGACCTCAACGGCATCTTCGCCTTCGCACTGTATGATGAGGAAACCGATGATTTCCTCATTGCCCGCGACCCCATAGGCGTGATTCCGCTCTACATAGGCCATGACAAAGAAGGGCGCGTGTACTGCGCCAGCGAGCTCAAAGCCCTTGAAGGCTTCTGCGACGAGTATGAGCCATTTTTGCCAGGACATTACTACCGCGGCAGCGAAGGCAAGATGGTCCGCTGGTATAAACGCGACTGGATGAGCTACGACGCCGTCAAAGACAACACCGCCGATGTAAAAGCCCTGCACGACGCCCTTGAAGACGCCGTCAGACGGCAGCTGATGAGCGACGTGCCCTACGGTGTGCTGCTTTCCGGAGGACTCGACAGTTCGGTAATTTCCGCCATTGCCAAAAAATTTGCCGCACGCCGCATTGAGACCGACGACAAGAAAGAGGCATGGTGGCCTCAACTCCACTCTTTTGCCGTAGGATTGAAAGGTGCGCCCGATTTGGCAAAAGCCCGTGAAGTGGCAGACTATATAGGCACCGTGCACCACGAAATCAACTACACTATCCAGGAGGGTCTCGACGCCGTGCGCGATGCGATATATTTCATCGAGACCTACGATGTCACCACCGTTCGCGCCTCCACGCCGATGTATCTGCTCGCCCGCGTAATCAAGAGCATGGGCATAAAGATGGTGCTCAGCGGCGAAGGCGCCGACGAAGTGTTTGGAGGCTACCTTTACTTCCACAAAGCACCCGACGCTCGCGCATTTCATGAAGAGACCGTGCGCAAGCTGTCGAAGCTGCACCTCTACGACTGTCTGCGTGCCAACAAGTCGCTGTCGGCATGGGGCGTTGAAGGACGCGTGCCGTTTCTCGACAAAGAATTTCTTGACGTTGCGATGCGGCTCAATCCGGAATCCAAGATGTGTCCGGGCAAAACCATCGAGAAACGCATAGTCCGCGAAGCCTTTGCCGACATGCTCCCAGAGAGCGTCGCTTGGCGACAGAAAGAGCAATTTTCCGACGGAGTGGGCTACAGCTGGATCGACACCCTCAAAGAAGTGACTGCAGCAGCCGTAACCGACGAGCAGATGGCGCATGCGGCAGAACGATTCCCCATCAACCCGCCGCAGAACAAGGAAGAATATTACTACCGCACCATATTTGAAGGATATTTCCCGTCCGACAGTGCGGCTCGCAGCGTGCCGAGCGTGCCGAGCGTGGCATGCTCCACCGCCGAAGCCCTCGCCTGGGACGCCTCGTTCCGCGGCGTCAACGACCCCAGCGGCCGTGCCGTGGCGGGTGTCCACGACGATGCCTACACAAAGGAGCACACTGAAAAAGCCAACACCATATAGGCGTGGAAAGCCATCGGCCTCCGCAGCCTCGGGAATGACTCGTTTTATAGGTAAATACAAAAACGTCAACGTCAGGAAATAGTTTTGACGATTGCCCTGCGGCAATACTTTTATAACAAAAAGGACTGACACCCCGTGCCAGTCCTTTTGTCTATATATGCTCAACGTAAAAAAGACGGAATACGCGAGCTATGCGCCACGAAACAATGTCAACGCGCGATGCGGCTATTCTACCACTATCTTCCGTGTCTTGCCAGCCACATGCACCAGGTAAATTCCGACCGACGGAACGGTCACGACATTATCCTTTCCTTTGTAGATTAGCGTGCCGTTGACGCCATAGACCTCTACCGATGTAAAATCTCCGCTGATTTCAATCTGATTGCCTATCACTCTGATTGTGTTGCCGTCAGCCACGGTGTCTTCCACTCCGGAGAACCCACTTATGTTGCTGAATTCATTCCAGACTTCCGCCTGTTTATAGGCAGCAACAGATCCTTCCGGAACAATCAATTCGCAGTTAGTTTTATTGACACCGTCAAACACTCCGGAGCCACACACTGGCGGAATTTCAGCCAACGATGTTATCTTCGACAAGCCGCTGCAATCGCTGAAAGCACAATCTCCGATGCTCGCCACGCTGTCCGGCAATGTCAGTTCGGTCAAGCCAGAGCAACCCCGGAAAGCACTCAACCCGATGCTCGTCACGCTGTTAGGTAATATAAGTTCGGTCAAGCCAGAGCAACCCTGGAAAGCACTCCACCCGATGCTCGTCACGCTGTTCGGCAATGTCAGTTCAGTCAAGCCACGGCAACCATAGAAAACACAATTCCCGATGCTCGTGATGCTGTTCGGCAATGTCAGCTTGGTCAAGCCGCTGCAACCATCGAAAGCAGATTCCCCGATGCTCGTCACGCTGCTCGGCAATGTCAGTTCGGTCAAGCCTGTGCAACCCTCGAAAGCAGACCACCCGATGCTCGTCACGCTGTTAGGCAATGTCAGTTCGGTCAAGCCGCTGCAACCCTTGAAAGCATATTCCCCGATGCTCATCACGCTGTTAGGCAATGTCAGTTCGGTCAAGCCGCTGCAACCATAGAACGCACAATCCCCAATGCTCGTAATGCCATCTTCGATTGTCACTGTTTTTTATTCCAGAATCCTTAAATGGCGAATCGTCATAGCCATAGTTCCACATTTCGCCACTTCCTGACAACGTGAGGTTGCCTAAATCGTCGAGAGTCCATGTTATTGAATCTCCACAACGTACGGTTGCTGCGGTTATGTTGCTGAATTCATTCCAGCCTCGCGCCTGTTTATAGGCGACGACAGATACTATCGGAACAATCAACTCGCAGTTAATTTTATTGACTCCGTCAAACACATTGGAGCTACACACTGGCGGAATTTCAGCCAACGATGTTATCTTCGCCAAGCCGCTGCAATCAACGAAAGCAGCATTTCCGATGCTCGTCACGCTGTTAGGCAATATAAGTTCGGTCAAGCCGTTGCAACATTCGAAAGCATTACCCCCGATGCTCGTCACGCTGTTCGGCAATGTCAGTTCGGTCATACCACGGCAACCCAGGAAAGCAGATTCCCCGATGCTCGTAATGCCATATTCGACTGTCGCTTTTCTTATTTCATAATCCTTAAAAGGCGAATCGCCATAGTCATTGTTCCACATTTCGCCACTTCCTGACAACGTGAGGTTGCCTGAATCGTCGAGAGTCCATGTTATTGAATCTCCACAACGCCCGGTTGCTGCTGCAAAAGCATTAGCATACATTAGCATCGACGATAAAAAGGCTATCGTCAGAATAGTAATTTTCCGTTTCATTACTATTTGTTTTTAGAGTTTTCAGTTGTTTTTAATATCTCCAAATTATAAGTGCCGGCATCAAGGATTATTCCGATTTTCCTCGATTACCGCCACAAAGCGAATGTGACATCGTGTTGGCTCAATCGGCGACAGTGTCGCTAAGTGAAATGTTTAACCATGGATTCTTCATAATTTTGCAATTTGTTTTTCGAATTTACAAATTTAACAAACAAGAACACAATAATCACCCCCCCCCACACAGTTAATTTTAGTTAATTATATTGCAAAACATTTTTCCATAGGCTTGGCGTATTGGCGTGTTGTCGGTAAGAATAAATCTGTCAAAGTCAGGAAAAGATTAGCGACCGATTCCATTGCTGCCATGCAAATATAATCATCACTTCTGTTTATATTGATTTTCAGCAAAATAACGGCATAAAAAAGCTTACCAGACAGCTATATTCTGTTATGGGAATAAAAAGCGGAGGCTGCGCGTATTCACTACGGGCAGCCTCCTTAATTGAAGTAAACGTCAATGTTATTATATTTAATCTTATGCGTAACTGTGCATACCTGACAGGAAAAAGTTTACACCGAAATATGTGAACAGCACACTGAAAAAAGCCAACACCATATAGGCATGGAAAGCCATCGGCCTCCGCAGCCACGGGAATGACTCGCGGTGGAATGCGAAAGCATAGACAATCATCGTGATCAAAGCCCACACTTCTTTCGGATCCCATCCCCAATAGCGTCCCCACGACACGTTTGCCCAAACGGCACCAAGAAAGATGCCTATGGTGAGCAGCATCACCGCCGGATACAGCAACAGTTCGCTGTGCTCTTTCAGCACCGTTATCTCATCTGTGGCAGCGCGGTTGCGCATACGCATCACGAAAGCGGCGATGCCGTTCATAGCCATAAACGCAAGCAGCGCATAGGCAACCATAATCACCGCCACATGCGCACTCAGCAACGGCGACTGCAGCACCGGCATCAGCTGCGACATCCTCGGGTTGGAGAAGCCCATCATCGCCACCATAGTAGTCATTCCGCAGAGCAGCACGCCCATTGGCAGAGCCAACGGCATGCGACGCTCGGCAAGCATCGCTATCGGCACTGTGCACCAAGCCAGAAACAGCATCGTCTCATAGCCGTTTGACATCGGGATATGACCGCTCACAAACCATAGCAGAACGATAATAACGGATATATACAGCCACGCCGCCACCGCGATTGCGCGCAGCGTCAACACCGCCCACCGCCGAGGGCGGCCACCGCGTGCCGACAACAGGCAGAACGAGAAGAAAGCCACCAGCCCCACGCACATCAATGTTATGGCAAGCGGACGGGCGTTGCTGACGGTGTTGTAAGTCTTCTCCGCCTTGAAACGAGTGTCGGAAGGCAATGTCGCGCCTCCGTTTTTCCGCTGATATTTGCGCACTTTCGTGTAGAAGTCAGACAAGTCGGTCCATCGTCCGGTCTGCACCAGCTCGTTGGCGTAACTAAGACTCATCTTCACAAACATCCATTCCTGTGTGTCGGTTTCGACAGGGATATTGTCATCGCCCTGCGAGAACCATCCAATTTTGCCTTCAGCATCCTTCAGCGGAAATATTTTCAACGACTTGCCGGTTGTAAGACGGTTTATAATGTCGAATTTCTCGGCAGCCTCGCGCAGCCCCTGAGGATCAGCGAAGCGGTCAATGCCACGGAGCGGTTTCCCGAGCTTATACTCGTTGACATCAGAAAAGAAATCGCGCACAGAAGCATATTTGCCATCAATGCCAAGCAAGCGCCGCACCTCGGCGCTCTTGATTTTGATCATCGGCACCTTGCTCCAATCAGTTGGATAGTACAGCCAGCCAGAAAGCACCTGCTCCGCCGACAATCCGTCGAACGTAGCGTTGCCGCAAAGTTTCTCTGTGAATTCTTTCGCCATAGTCTGCAACGGACAGATGCGGTCGCCGTAAAGCACGTAAAGATTGCCCATCTCCTCCGCCTGCTGTTGAGGCAAAGCCGGCAAATCAGAAGCCTGCGCCGACATTGCCAGCATCAGTGCTCCCACAACCGCCAACGGCTTTGCCGACATCTTTCTCAACAAACTGCGGAAACGCGATTTACCCGACATCATGAACCAACAGATGCTTGCAAGCAGCAGAGCATATCCTGCATAGGTCACACCGATGCCCATCGGGTCGTGAGCCACGGTAAACACCGATCCGCCCTCGCTGTCATAGCCCGACTGATAGAAACGGTAGCCGCGATGAGAAAACACATTGTTCATCGACGCGGTGCCATTCACCTCATCAGCCGACAGATGGCTGACAAAGTCCATCGGCGCCTCCGTTCCGGCATAATATTCAATCTCAAACCGTTGCAGCTTAAGGCTGAACGGCATTTTCGCAACAGAGCCGTCGTCGAGCGTAAACGCGCTTGCCTCCGCACCATCCTTCAGGCGCAGAGTGCCGTGTTCGCTTGTGAGCCACGACGTCAGCGCCCCGGCAAGAATGACGACAAACGATGCATGAACAGCAAAAGCCGGCAGCCGGCAATTCAGCCTACTGCGCAGCATATATGCGACAGCCGACACCGCCATCACCGTCCACAAAGCCACGAACCACTGGCTTGTGTAGGCGGCAACGGCAGAGCTGTCGATTTTCTGTAAAATCGTGCCGACGGCAAGCACCACAAGGATGATTGCCATCAGCCCGAATGACGTTTTCTTCAGTACCCTCATCAAAATTATTAGATAGCGTTGATGAATTCAACAACAGCGTCGCGGTCAGCCTTGCTCAGCTTGCGGAATTTCTCCACCGTCCAACGGGCATCGCTACCCGGGCATCCATGCCACATAATCGCCTCCAGCACGTTGCGGGCGCGGCAATCATGCATACGGTCCTGATGACCAGAGCAAACGAGAGCCAGACCACGTCCCCACAGCGGAGTTGTGCGGCACCAACCAGTGCGGATGTCGTTAGGCATCATCAAGCGATGCTGCACCATGTCGGTGTACGGCCAAATCTTCTGGTGCGGATATCGAGGCAGACGAGCGTCGGCATTCTTGAAGAACCCGTTTGGATCGGTGAAATTGTCGTCGCCCGTAGTCCATGACGGACGGTGGCACGAAGTGCATCCAAGTTCGGTAAACAATTCCTTTCCACGTTTCACCACCGGGTCGTCGAGATTGCGCGCCGCAGGCACAGCCAGACCACGATGCCAGATGTAGAAGTTAACATAGTCATCGTCGGTCATCTCAACAGGGAGCTCCTTGTTCATAAGATAGTTGTAGATGTCGTTGGCAACGTTTCCCGTCTTGTTCCAGTCAGGGAAATACTCATAGAACTTATCCTGCACGTCCTTGTCGTTCATCGCCTTCTTGGCATAAGCCTCCGTCATATAGTGAGAACGGCGGTCGCTGCGCGTCACGTTGGTAATGTTCCAGATAGCGTTGGCGCCAGGGCCGTCCTGCAACGGGCCACGGGTAAGAGCGTAGGTGTAGCGCAGCACGTGTCCGTCCTTATATTTCTTCACGAAGTCGCCGTTTGCAAAGATAGCAGGATTCAGCTTCGCACCCTTCGCCTCCTCAGCCTTGTATTGCGCAAGGATGTCGGCATCGTCGATAGCATCGAGCAGACCAGTTCCGTAAATACCGATTGTCGACTCAAGGCGCACCTCAACATCGGCATAAGGCAACGGCTTGTTGTTGCATTCGATAGGCACATAGAACGCACTCTCAGGAATCTTGACTTCCGGATATATCAACTCGTAAGTCTCACCGTCGTCAAACTTGTTTCCCCACTCGTCGGTGTAGGTAGGCCATGTGATTTGTATTTTCTCCTCGTCGAGCGGAGCTTTGAACGGTTCCACCGCCTTTGTCTGCGGCATACCGGTCAGCGACGACAAGTAGGCATTCGTGTTGCGGTCGTAGACCACAAGCAGGTAGCCGTTTCCCCAGTCGTTTGCACGATAGCGGTCCATGCGGCGGCCGTGGCCGTAGCCAGGGTGGCATGAGATACAAGAGTTGCGAACGTAGAGCGGTCCGAGGCCATTGAACGGCTTGTTGCTCTGGTTGAACGCACGCTCAAAGAAATATTCGCCATACTTGAACCGGTCGCTCATACCGCCTTCCTCAACAGGGACAGTCGGGTCCTCATAGGCAGTCGCCGACTGGTTGAATGTTGTACCGAGTTTTCCACCGGCATAATACTCTTCACTTAGTTCCTTTTCGTCGCCGGTTCCCGGCTTTGGATTGTCGTCGCTACAAGCGGCAAATGAGCATACCAAGATGCTCATTGCCATATAACGACTTACGATTGTAAGTTGTCTTTTCATTTTGTTGTATATGGGATTGATTTTTTATTTTGCAAGTTCTTCTTTCACAGTAGCCAAAACCTTGTTCAAAGCGTCGCAGGCATCCATAGCCTCCTGGCAAGAAGCGTCGGTGTAGTTCTTCACGAACGGAGCCTTCATACCCTTGATTTTGGCAAGAGCATTGTTGATTGCAGCCACCACTTTGGAGTCAAGATCAGCGTTCACGCTCTTGACATAAGCATGAAGCGATTTAGCCTCGTCGCGTTTGCCCTCAATGCCGCCCATGTAAGAATTCTGGATGCTGAGGATGTTGTCGTAGAAGTCGGTGATTGAGTTCTCGCTGTAAGGCGACTCAATGTAGTTTTTGTCTTCACCAGTGTGAGGCTTGCCGATTTTTGAAGTTCCGACCTCATCGCTGATGTCCATACAACCATCGATTATCTGCTGCATGGCTGCGGTCCAAGTCACATACGTGCTTCCAGCCTTTCCAGAGTTCAGCATATTCTCGTTGTAAGAGAACCCGCCGGTTGTAGTCGTGTTCCACTCAAGCTCCTCCAATTTTGCGACACGGTTTTTAGGACAAGCGTCTGCGCCAGCCCAAGAAACTTGAAGCTGATAGCATTTGTTGCGCAAGTCGCCTGCAACAGCGATAGCGTAGACCAAATCCTTGTCGGTGATTTCAGAGGCAGGCTTTGCAGCGCCGTCCTTGAAGATTATATATTCGATACCGTGGAAACCGAGCAGTTCGGCACCGAGTTTGTTGCCAGCATAAGCATCACCGTCTTCAGAATCCATCGCAGCAATCTGAGCGTCGTTTTTCAACGCCACGAGAAGACCGTCAAGGTCCAAAGGCCAAGAGTCGATGTGCGGGTCGATGCCGAAATCACCAGCAGCGCCAAAAAGGAAAGCCTCGCTCTTCTCCCACCAAGCGCGAGCCTCGAGGAATGTTTTGCATGCAGTCCGCACGTTTGCATCAGTCTTGTCGGCGCGGAGAGCCTTGAGCTGGTCAACGAGAAGTTCAGTCTTGTCGGCAAGGTTCTGATAAGTGATATTGACAGTGTTTGCCAGATATTGCTTGGCGATAGCCTCGAATTTGGCGTCTTTAGCCGAAGAGTCATCGGGAGTTGGGTCGTTGTTGTCGCTACAAGAAGCGAAACCAAGAGTCATTGCTGCCGCAGTAAGGGCAAGCATCGGGAATTTAATGATTTTGTTCATTGTAATTATTATTTGTAGTAGTTGTTGTTGATTTTCGAGTTAAAGGAAGTCGCCGGTGTAGGTTACACCCAAAGATATTGACGGCTCATCGTTGTACTGACTTTTCAAGAACCGTTTTGAATACTCCGCCTTGATAACGATTTGCTTCATCGGCATATAATTGAGGCCTACGGCCATACGTTTGATTTCCGTCCACGGATAGTCGCGGTAGTTTCCGTTGGCAGGCTTGTAGGCATCGTAAGCCTCATATCTGCCGAACACATACAGCTTGTCGTACTTTATGCTTGAGAACGGGCGCAGGATATTGTAACCAGCCTCTATGCCATAAGAATAAGCCTCTTTTCCCACGAGCGTGCGCTTGTAGGGCGACGTTTTCATCTGAAGTCGGTTATAGTCTGAAATTTTATCGGCGTCGCCGAGATGACCGTAAGTAGCGTTTCCTCTGACAATCAAACCATAGCCTTTATACTCCATGTCGAACGAACCGATAGTGACAGCCCCCTTCACGTCCTTGTACTTGCCGTTGAAGTCAGCCTGCAACGTGTTGTTGAACGAGTTGCCGAAATATCCGCTTGCCGACAGTCTCAGTCCCTGCACCGGGAAGAAATCAAGTCTGGCAGCCACGGCGATATTGTTTGCCGGAGTGAATTCGAAAGGAGAAGTTGCGCCATAATGCACCCACGCGTCTTTAGAGAAGAAGCAAGAGTTGAGCGCCGGCAAAGCCATCACCTCATAGCGCATCCATTTGTAATTTCCCCACACGCTGATGCCCGTCTGATGCCAAGTGCTCGGCAGAATCGTAGCCTCTCCCTCCGGACGGTAGACCGTGAAAAACTCATTTGGGAGGTGGTTGCTGTTTAGCGAGCCCACAGGCACCACCATGTGTCCGGCGCGCACCTGAATCCAAGGGCGGAACTCCTTGTTTATCCACAGTTGCTCAAGAGCGACCTCACCGCCGCGCTCAATCTCCTTCTCCCATTCGCCTGTTTCTTCCGCCTCCATCTCGACAGAACTCTCCGTGCCGCCGTGTTCAAACTCAATTTCCGAGCCGAAAGTCCAGCCACGGCCGAAGTCGAATCCAAGCATGATAACAGCGTGCGGCAGATCGAAACGGTTGTGACCTTTCGCATCCTTATAGTCATCCGCCTTAGAATATCGGTTCACATTGTCGCTATAGAAATTTCGAGTCATCACAGCCTCGCCATATCCTCCAAGAGAAAGGCGAGACTTAAACGAGCGTTTGCCAGGCTGGCTTTCCTGCTCAGCCGGCGTCGATGTTACAGTTGTAGTAGTGATTGTTGTGTCGCCGCGCACCACCGTTGTGGTCGTAGTAACCGTTTTTTCAACTTCTTTGTTATTGCGTCGCGCATTGGCTGGAATAATCGAAGCAACCAAGCAAGCCGACAGTAATAATACAGTTTTGTTCATTGCAGATTGTTGTGATATTTTTTCAACCGCAAAGTTATTTTCACTTTTTTCCTGCTACAATCGCAAAAAAATGGTAAAGAGAATGGGGCGTATCACAACAATTAGGTATGCGCAACCCGAAAACGACGCATAATGGCATAAAAAAACCTCCGGGCCTATCAACAGGTTAGGAGGTAAAATATAAGATTATGAAAAAGATTTGTGGTCTTGTTATAGACGGAAGGCAATCGGAATTATGCATCTTACAGGCACATCCTCACCTCCCAACCGGCCAGGTTTCCACGCCGGCATATTCTTGATTATTCTCATCGCTTCCCTGTCGAGCGAAGGGTGGACACCCTTTATCACCGACACGTTGCAGACTGAGCCGTCTGTGTTTACGATAAAACTGCAAACCACACGCCCTTGTATATGACTGCGGTATGCGTCACAAGGATATTTGCGCTCATGGTTGATGTAGTTCATCAAGCCTCTGTCGTCGCCCGGGAATTGCGGTTGAACGTCGACGAAATCATATTCGTAGACATTCACATAGTTCTCATGCTGGCAGTGTCTTGTTTCCAAGGCAATGCGCGACACCTGAGCCGACGCCGACGGCGCTGCAACAAAGGCAAGCATGGCAAATATCGAACAACTTAAAATTTTCATTTCATCTATTTTCAGATGCTTTTTGCATCTTGATGGTGCAAAATTATCGTTGAAACTTGAAAGGAGCAAATATTCAGAGCCGGAATTGTATAGTACTCCCCGTTTTTCGACAGGGGGTTA
>UMKH01021186.1_pt1 | contig 12491 bp, 16 predicted proteins | sample 1966271 | NCBI WGS metagenome assembly UMKH01 (sample SAMEA4836172, study PRJEB28245) | human gut metagenome | biome: gut microbiome; material: fecal sample | place: Denmark | collected 2008 | reverse complement strand
TAGCCGTGTTTCGAAACAAATAGTTAGTAGTGTAAGGTGTTTCGCCTGTTTCGAAAACTTTCATTGTTCTATGTGGAACAAATTTTGTAAATTTAATTTTACAAAAGTATTGACATTAATATTATATTATGTTAAAATGTATAATGAAGGATGGTGATATAATGTCATTCAAAATACGTTCAAAGCTTATACCGAAACAGGGTAACAACCCCGGAAAAAGGATAAAGCCGGACACCATTGTAATACATTACACAGCTGTACCAGGTTGTAAAGCTGAGCGGCTCGCGGAATGCTTTGTAAATAACAACGGCGGTTATAATCAGTCGTGTAATTATGCGGTTGATTGTACCGAGGTTATTTGCCTTATTCCGGCGGGTTTTATGTCGTATGGTGTGTCCGGGCATAATGAGCACATAATCAATATTGAGGTGTGCTATTGTGATTCCGACGGTCGGTTTGAACTTATGACAATAGCTAATTTGCGTGAACTTGTGCGGCGCTTAATGCGTAAATGGGATATCCCGCCCGAAAAAGTTGTCCGTCACTATGACTTAACAGGGAAGATGTGCCCTGTATTCTATTCATATTTTGAAGATGAATGGCGAGAACTTCATCGCATGATTACAAAGGGGGTTGTATAATGAGTTATAGGCTACAGCGGCTATTAACAGTGAAAAGCATAGTGACAGTGCTTTTGACTGTGGGTTTTCTGATTCTTAGCTTAACGGCTCAGGACGTTCCTCAAATATTTGCGGAGGTTTACAAGATGATAGTTATCTTTTATTTTGGTACACAAGCCGGGGTAAAAGATGATAAGGATACGACAGGAGGTAATAACGTATGACACTTGTTGAAATATCAAAAACATTAAATTCTTCAATTGTACCCGCTATAATGGGCGACGATTTCACTATTAACCCAAATCTTGACAACATTTGCGATTTGGGCACGGCAATTAACGCCATGACCGCCGATCAGTTCAAAACATACTTGAATGAGTTCGCCGCAGCCGTTAAGACTTATATTGACAGTCGCGGTTATTCGCCTGAGGAACTCCCCTTATTCGTTGATTCTCAGGAATACGGCGGCATTCTCCAGAGCATCAAGAGCGACACAACGGAAACCCGCGACAGCCACATTTATAATCTGGTTGACGGTCAGGTTTACAATGATGTCAATAAGTTTTTTGGAACGGCATTCAATACGAAAATCTATGAAAAAGACACTACTTGGAGCATCGCAAAGAGTATTCCCAATCAGATGTACAAGAAGTGTTTTGACAGTCCTGAGAACGTCAGCCGCCTTGTTGCGCTTATTGAAACGTGGCTTGATAATACTATACGTCGTAACAGCTCGGCGCTTGAACACAACCTTATTTCTGATTTAGGAATAAAGGGTAAAGCAATCAACCTTGTTACTATGTATAATACCATGTTGGCGGATGGCACTGTTGCACAGAGTAAAAGCACGGGCACAATCGGCAAAGAAGCAACAACGTGGACAGAAGGCGAGCAGGTTACAGTTACATCGGAGAACTGTATATATAATAGGTACTTCATGGAGTGGGCGCGCGAAACAATCGCAAACATTACAAGTGCCGCCAAATTCATGAATAAGAAGTACAATGACGGCACAATTTCAACATGGCAAACACGCGAAAATTCTGTTTGCATTCTAAACAGCATTTTCAAGAACCGTCTGAATTCGCTTAAGCTTGACAGCGATTTCGGCGGTGTAAACGTTGATACACCGTTTTGGAACGCTCAGACAGACAGCCTAGTGCCTACTCTGAAAAACAGTTGCCACATTATTTATAATGACGGTGATGCAACGGCTGAGCCGAGCGCGGCTAATAACAAATCCCTTGATTATGTCGTTGGTATGTACTATGACCGCTACGCCGTTGGTTATACTATGACACCGATTTCACCGCGCACGGCTTATAATGCCGATGGTGATTTTTACACCATATTCCGCGATTTCAATGTGCGGTACTGGATAGACACGAGGAACACGGCTATTATATTCACACTGAATTAAGCGGCAATATGTTACACCTCGGCATTAGCCGGGGTGCAACGTATATAAAGGAGTAAATATGGATATACAGCTTTTACAGACGACAGACCCGCCGAATAAACTTAATAAGACGGTTACAGAAGTAGCAACAATAACAGTAACGTTAAAGGATAACACAGATTTTATAACCCCTGTTATTCGCTTATCTCCATCTTATATAAATACAGCGTTTAATTATGTCTACATTCCCGATTTTAATAGGTACTATTATCTTAATGGAAAAGGCATATTAATCGGGAAACTTGTGGAATATACATTGCGTGTTGATGTGCTTATGAGTTGGAAGGCGGCTATAAAAGATAGCACTGTTATAGCTTCGAGGAGTACAAACAATGGGAATAAACTGTTACCCGATTCAATACCAGTGTTAGCAAAACGCAATGTATTATACAAGCGTTTAACCGGGGGTATAACAGCAACAGGTAAATTCGGTTCAGATGTTGTTGATAGCACAAGCCCTTCAATATTGCTCACCGTTATTAACGGTCGCGGTGAAGCCCCGGGCGGTTCTATAATTCTGAACACTCCTGTTGTCAATGACAATCTGGTATCATTAACATGGACAAAAGTTGAGGGCGCTGAAAAGTACTATGTATACCGTAAGGGCGAAAACGAAGCAGATTACAAGGTCATAGCCATGCCAGCAGTTCAGTTATATGATGACCTGATAGAAGTATCAGGCACTTACATGTATTACGTTCGTGCATTCAGTAACTTTGCTCTTGGCGAACCTAGCAACACAGTATCAGCAACCGTAACAGTGGGGGGATAACATATGGGAACAATGAAAGATACTTGGAACACTACAGCGGAGCGCATACGCATACAGAATCCTAATTATATTATGCAAGGGCTTTCGGCGTTGCATAACTTTGGTTTAGCTAATGGGATTTCTTTTAGATTTAACAGCATAATTGATACAAGTTATATTAATTATCGTTATATGTGTTCTAAAGAAGTGCGCTTCGATAGAACTTTATATTCTACACAAGAAGATTTTACGAATAAATATAATACTTTTTGTAAAATTTCAACTTTAAGTGAAATAGGTAAAATAAAGCAGAATTCAGAAGATATTTTTCCGAGATTTTATCCGGAAATGATGAGCGCTAAAGCGTTTCAATCTAGTTACGTTTCACATTCTGCTGTGTCTAATATATACTCTTTTTCAAACGTAGTACCTGAAGTATATGATTTGGATACTCAAAAAGATATCCGTTATTATGCACCCGGTGCTTCATTATTTAGGGATTTTAGTTTTGATGATGATGATATTATGTTTGAATATGCGTCCTATTATTCTAATAATACAGACGGAAACGAACAAACATTATTGTGGGATAGAGAACACTATACAAACATAAAACATCAACCAACTTGTGTTGTACAAGCTTATGATTCTGATAAAGGTGTAAATATTCCAATATGGGTCAACATGCTTTCATGCATTGTTCCGCCTCCAACTAACACCATTACAAATAGTAAAATTGCTTTATGGCTGGCTTTACTTGGTAATGCACCATTAAAGTTTTTAATGCTTAGTATGAGAGCAGATGAACATAGAATATCATTCGAAGACTGTATTATATACGGCAAAAAGGCAGATTGGACAAAGTTCTTTGATTCTCTCGGTTTGCCGTGGAGCTGGGATATAGATGTTGTAAAATCCCCTGACGGTGATGGGTTAAGAAAACCCATTTTGCCAGGTCAGCCTTCAAACCCTGTTGACGACAAACCCGGTGACGGTGACAACATCAGTGACACAGTAGAGTACCCGGAAGTGTCATACATTCCGAATTCTTATACAAAGTACTGGATAACGCCGGACGAACTTGTAAAACTCAAGGAGTTTTTATTTAAGAAAACTTTCCTCGATAACGTTTCAAGGTTATGGGAAAACCCCGCAGAATACATTGTTGACCTGACTTATTATCCGTTAAGACCTGACGTTCTTAATATGACAGGGGCACAAGAACAGATAATTGTAGGAAATATCAACAGTGAAGTAACAGGGCTGGTGTTTCCTGACAGTGGCAACAGATTTCATTATATGGGTATGTATCACATATCGCCTTACTACAATTCTTATCTTGACTATGAGCCATACACAAGTATATCAATATACTTGCCTTATATCGGTGTTCGTTCACTTGATTCAAGTCGAGTAACAGGGCACACGGTTAATGTTGGTTATACATTCGACTTCAACACAAGACAGGTTACGGCGCATTTAGGTCTTGACGGCCAGGGATTCGGTGATTTAGGCAATGCGCTAGATAGCTTCACGGGCTCTTTTGGTGTAGCTTTTCCGCTGTCAGGCTCACAAGCCAACCAGGTAGCATTAAATGTCCTACAGACAACAACCCAGCTTGTATCGAGCGCGGGGGCTATTGCGGGGGGTGTAGCTACTGGAAATGTTGCGGCGGTTTATGGCGGGGCGGTGAATGCGGGTAAATCCATGCTAGGCGGTCAGGCGATAAAACCGGAAAGTCTAGGAACGTTAACGCCCACAGCAGGACTATATGCACCACAGATTCCATACTTGATAATTAATAGACCTATCACGGCATTGCCGTCAACGTGGGCGGCAGATATGGGATATAGTGCAGGCTATAGCGGGAAAGTGTCAAGCTTTACCGGATATCTGGAAGCACTTCATGTAGAACTTAACAGGGCGGCAAATATGACAGAACAGGAAGCACAAGAAATAATAACAGCTTTACAAGGGGGTATTTTAATATGAGTGGTTTTAGTATTTGTGAAACACCAAAAGCGCGAACATTTGCGGACTATTGTAATTATCTGTATGAATATGTTGCGCGTATGTTTATATGGCATTGTGATTTTGCACCTGATTACATATTTGAACGCTATTTGATACAGTCAGGACAGTGCGCAATATACAAGCCGGACATCGGTGCGCCCATTGTTATTCGTGGTAATTATTCCGGCACACCTACAGAATATTTACCCGGTTCACAGTATGCTGGTACAACCTTGGACGGAAAAACATACACCGGAAAAATAGGCGAAAATATCGCCGTGTTATGGAATAATCACACGTTGACCGGGGATATATCCACTATAAGTGCATATGCAAGCCGCTTTGTCGAGAGTGATAAAAGTATATTAAACGTTCTCAGAGGGGCGCGTATAACGGCGCTTGTAACCGCTACGGATAACACGGATAAATTAACGTTGGATAACGTTGTAAAGGCTATCAACGACGGTGAAACAGTTGTAAAAGTCCCGCCTGCTTACAGAGAAATAGACGCGCTCGACAACGGCGCAAAAAGGTTTGATATACTCAGACTTACAGACCCTAAAGACACAGACAAGCTACAGTATCTCACAAGATATCGCGATGACCTATTAAGCGCATTTCTGAATGAATACGGCTTATCCGTTGAATGTGTCAATAAAATGGCACAAGTCAGTGTGTCAGAGCTTCACAGCATGGACAGCGCGACAGCGGCAATTATAGAAAGCCGCCTTGAATGCCGCTCTAGACATCTTGATATAGTGCGTTCATGGGGGTATGATATCAGCGTTGAAAAGGGCGTTGCGCGTGGTGTTGAATTTACCGCAAATGAGAACAAAGACGAACAGGAGGTTGAAGAAAATGCGGAAACTGTTTAAATATCCTCTATATGAGATACTAGACGAAATGACTTTTTCAGACATCGCGGACGGCGGCGCGGTCATTGTGGCGGGTGCGGACGTAAAAAACCAGTTAGCCCGATATGATGAACGCTGTTTCACTGCGGCGAGTGCTGACACTGAAACGGCGGCGGCGGCGCTATCCGCTATATATAGTTTATTTGCGGCAACGCATACAGCTGATATAACGCGCCTTAAAAACGCGCTTACGGCTGAATATAAACCGTTAGACAATTACAACATGATTGAAAGCGGTTCAGACAAAAGGACTGTTGATAGAGATTATACACGGACTTCAACAGGCTCAGTAAATGAAGGCGGCACAACCTCAGCGGAAACGACAGGAACGACAACAAACAATTTAACGGAAACGGCAGCACATACCGGGACAGTGGGTACAGAAGGAACGACAACAGGCAAAACAACGGATACAAGCACAATCAGCAATGTTACATCTGAAACCACTAAAGATGAAGGCACAACAGGAAATACAAGCAATGTTAGTGCGTATGATAGCACAACAATGGTGGGGCATGATTCTTCATCGGGGACGGCAACGAATGAGCGCACAGCAACGACAAATAACAATGTAACGCACGGCGGGGCCGTTGATACAACGGCGACAAGCTCAAGCACAGTAACAAACGACACCACAGACACGACAACGAACTCAGGTACGGTCAAGAATGAGAACGGCGAGAAGTTCACAAGGAACTTGACTACAACTGAAAGCGGTAATATTACGGATACGGACGACACAACTGACAATACAGAGCATACATTGACACGTTCAGGAAATATCGGCGTTACAACTTCACAACAGATGTTAGAAAGTGAAGTAAATCTCAGGGTAAAAAATCAGCTTGTATATTACGTTGTAGAACTGTTTGTATCTCAATATTTAACATGGTAATGTTCCAAATGGAACAATGCGGGTATGTCTTAATTGATATACCCGCTATGTTTTTAAAACATTTCACATTCTCCAGTTTATGTGTTATAATATAATCAAGATAAGGAAGGGCGAAAAGCCCAAAGGAAAGTAAGAGGTATCAATTATGAACGAATCAGTTAAAACACTTGTATTAACTTATAGAGCGCTTAACGAAACAGCTCTTGAAATGTCCAGAGATGTTGACAATATGCCCGGTGAATTAAGAGATAGTTGCCTGGTAGATGTTGCAAAAATTAATGGTAAGTTACAAGGCATTGAATACGCTTTAAACGTTCTCACCGGAAAAAATTATTGTGATTTAGTCATAGAACTTAACAACGCAGAGTGACGGACAGGGCTAACGCCCTCCCGGTAATGCGGCTAAGAGCGGTCACAAGCCCCGCCGGAACGCATAGAAAGTGAGGTTATATGTGGGAAAAACAATTGGCTAAAACAATTTGGGCATATCGCTATTTACCACTTGGGCGCGATGATACTAAAGATTATTGGTATTTGGTAGATGTCAGCAATCAAATTGATTTTGAACCACGCTTTGAAACGCTTGAAGCGCTTGAAGAATATTTTAGAAAGTGGGTTAAAGGCAATGTTAAAAATACCTAATTGCCCTATATGTGGGCGGCGCATGATAAGAAAACAGGAGCGTATTAATAATTTGTGGTATGTATGGATTCATTGCCCCGAATATCTTCATGTTGTTAATGTGAATTCGGAAATATACGGGAGAAGCACTAAAGCAATTTTTGTATACGGTAGCGCTTTAGAAAAAAATAAGGAAAAAGCGAGAGCAGAAGCGATAGCAAAGGCGTTACAAGATACATATAGCGAATTTAATACATGGGGAGCTAATTCATGGGAGGTGATTTTAAATGTGTAGATTCAAGGGCGTGGACGGCGTTTGTAATTGCAAATCCGGGGATCACGGTAAACCATTCGCGTGCACAGACGAAAATCTGTGCACACTTAGACAGACAGAAGCAGAGCAGGCGAGAAGCTTACATAAATCATGGGCGCGCTTTTTATCGCTTCCAGTAAACAAACAAACCATGTATAAAAAATTATACTATGGTGGGCGGTATCCGTGGGAGGTGTAAAGCAATGATAATAACAGTAGGTAAAGTCAAGGTTTTTATAGTGCCTAGCTTGAAATATGCGGCGCTGTTTGAAAAGACAACAAATAAATATCTGTATCAGCTTTACGAAACAACATATGACCGTCTTTTAAAAAGAGTGTTCAGATGTTCAAGGATTTTTAATTAAAGTATCGCGGGCGCTTTAGTCCCGCTCCATGTTGGCGAACAATAAACGCAAATTATAAACATCGCGCCCGGCGGCGTTATGCCGGGAGAAAGTAGGTATATATGCCACGCAATTCAAAGACTGAAACAGATTATGCAATAGCTGAGGGCGGCGGCGTTAAGCTCCTGGAACGCCGAATTTTCAAGGGTAACGAGGAGTATGATTTCTATGACATCATGATATCTAACACAGTTATTATTAAGGACTGTAAAGTTGTGGAGGGCAAAAACGGTGACTTTATTAGCACCCCCGCACGCCAACAGGGCGGTAAATGGTATCCGCAGGCGTATATCAGTAATGCCGTTCAGACAGCTGTTTTGAAACTCATCGATAATGAAAACGCATGGAGCGAAACAGATGTCACATATCTGACATTTGAAGAACAGGACAAGAGCGAAAACGGCGGCGGGGGCTTCAAAAGGCATAGGAGGTCCGCCAGGTGAAGCACAGAATAATACAGTAGACAACTACCCTTTTTAACTCAACAGGCGGCGTTAACGCCGCCTATTTCTCTAAAGGAGTAACGACATGGCACAAATATTTAAACAGTCCCCGGAAAGTAAATACATAAAGCGTATAAATGAACAACTGGCAGAAGTTAATAGGCTATTAACAAAGGAAGCGCCGGGAGTTGAAAATAACCCGCTAATTGCGAAATGGAGTAGAGCAATCAGAGAGAGCGGAGTTGAATTCTCTAAAGAAAATGGGCGATATAAAATAAGGAACACAAAAGAGAACAGAGAAAAAGTTAAAGACCTTGAAACGGCGTTGAAGAAATACAAGCCGCAAACAGCCGGAGAATATCGAGCAGACATCAAAAAAGAACTTGAAAATGAAGCAAAAAAGACAGCAAAGCGCTTTTACAAGAGCAACACTAAAAAAGATAAGCAAAAGCGCAAAAAATTAGAAAATCACCTAGTGAGCAAAGAAAAAATTCAAGCGCGTGTTAAGGCTCATTTGCAAGAATATGAAATACAAAACATGCTTGATTATATATATCAGTATGAAGGTAATAAAGAATTTGGGCAAACCCTCAGTGATATAGCAAAGGGTAAATCGGGTGAGCGTGACCCGCGAAAAGTATTTAATGAATTCGGGCGCATACGTCAGCATTACATTGACTTGATGTATAATAACGTAAAAAACGAACATGAAGAAGAAGCGAAAACCGATTTACAAGCAATTTTGTCTGATATGTCATTAGGTGAAGCGTTCCCAGATGAGGGGGTTCAAACTAGTGGAACAATGGGAAAAACTCGAAAACGTAGCAATAAAAAACGCCGTTGAAGTTATCGGGCGCGGTAAAACACGACAGGAAATTAACACGGCTTGTATTGGTTTTGATATCGAAACAACAAACGATGAAGCGACCGAAAGCGCGTATATGTACATATGGCAAATCGCTATTAATGGACGCGCTTACTATGGGCGAATCTGGGACGATTTTTTCTGTTTGCTAGCTATCCTGCGGCAAAAGCTAACAGGAAAAATCATCATCTTCATTCACAATATGGGTTTTGAAATGTCATTTCTTTTGCCGCGCTTATACCGGGCGGGGAATTTATCGCGTATATTTGCGCGTGAAGTTCGCGAACCTCTAGAGGTTGAAACGACTGACGGCTTTATATTCCGGGACACCATGGCATTAACAAACATGAGCTTGCAAGCACTAGCCAAAAATTATTGTAGAACACAAAAGCTTGTGGGCGATCTTGACTACTCAATTCCGCGCAGCAGTACAACGCCACTTACAGCAACGGAACTTGCATACTGCGAAAATGATGTTTTAATATTGTCCGAGTATGCGGAATATCTTCACAATGAGTTCACGCGCCAGGGCGCTAAAATACCATACACAGCAACCGGAATTGTTCGCCGTCTTGTAAAAAAACAGTTCCATGGCTGGGACTATAAAAACGCTTGCGACAAAGTTTCCCGGCTATATCCGCAAACAGTTGATAAATACAACTTTACAATGAAATGGCTATACCGTGGCGCATTTTGCCACGCTCAAACCGCCATATGCGGTGAAGTGCTTGAAAATGTCCATAGTCACGACTTAAAAAGCGCATATCCTGCGGAAATGGCACATCGGTTATATCCTATGTCGCCATTTAAAACTATTCCCGCTAATAGAGTAGACGAACATATAAAGCGCGGTTTTGCGGTTATTATGCTAGTTGAATTCTACAATATTCGGGCTAAAGGCGCTCACGTTCTGGAAAGTCGGCACAAAGTCATAGAGGAAAGCGGCGCGGAATATGACAATGGGCGTTTATATTATGCCGATAAAATCACGGTGTTTATTACTGAAATAGATTTAGCAATATACAACATGATGTACAAATTTTCAGAAATGAAAATATTAGGCGCTAAAGCGGCGGCAAAAGCTCCATTGCCTGACTATCTCTTAAAACCCTTATTTGCTGTATATCAGCAAAAAGAAGAAATCGGCAAACAGTTAAAAGCTGACCCGGATAACAGCGACTTGAAAGCAATGTATACGAGCATAAAAGGAAAGCTAAACAGCTTTTACGGTATGTGCGTTGCAAGGCTGAATCTAGAAGAAGTCACATATGATGGTGCGTGGGGTAAAACCAGAAGCACAACTTACAATGAAGAAATATGCAAGTCTGTATTATCGCCATACTGGGGCATATACATAACAGCTTACACAAGATTGACGATATGCACAGCAATAACGGCACTCGGAAAACATGCTTATTACAGCGACACAGACAGCATAAAACACAATGCCACATTTGAATACTTTGACAGATTCAATGCGCATATAGAGGCCGTAAACACGCATATGTGCGAAACATACAAGCTTGATTTTAATGTATTCAAGAACCTAGGAAAATTCGACTATGAAGGAACGTATAAGCGATTTAAGACATTAGGCGCTAAACGTTACATCGTGGAAGAACCTAATAAAGAGGGTGTATTAGAAGTAAAATGTACAGTGGCTGGACTACCTAAAAACACATTCAAGACATTCGCAAAACAAATCGGAAACGATGAAGCATTTAAGCGCTTTGAGCCTGATTTAACTTTTGACATCTCAGGCAAAAACGCGCATAAATACAACGATGAAACAACGGCTATAATTGCCGGGGAAACTATGCACGAATACGGCTCATGCTATATTTATAGTGTAGGCTTTTGTATGCGTGTAGATAGTGGATTCTTACTTATTATAAACAAGAGGAAGGAGTTAACACAATGAGTATCAGTAAAACAGCAATATCCCTTTTCAAATCTCTCAACATTCCTAAATACGACAAGGACGGAAACAAAATCTTCAACCCGGTTGAAGATATCCCCGGACATCAATTCGGGGACTGGAATATATTAAATTCTAGCCGTTCCAGAGGTAAAACAACAAACACACTTTTATTAGGTATGTGCTGGCATGCCACTGACGGAATACAAATACAGTATATCAGACAATATGATGATATGTTAACACCCTCAAAAGCACAAGATTTGTTTGACGTTATAATAGGCGGTGGTTATATCGAGAAAATAACCAACGGCAAATATAACAACGTGAAATACTGGCGGCGGCGGTGGTATTTTGTGAAAATCAGTCCGGAAACAGGTGAGGTTATAGAGCAAGCGCCGGACGCTTTTTGCGTTTGTTTAGGCATAAATAAAGAACATGACTTGCGTTCAACATATAACGCGCCTAAAGGCGATTTCATTATATTTGATGAGTATATGAGGGCTGATAAGATGTATTTGCGTGATGAATTTATCATCTTCAACAACCTACTCAGCACGATTATACGTGACAGAACAAGCGCTGTTATATTCTTATTAGGCAACTTAACGGACATTACATCGCCGTACTTACTTGAAATGGGACTACTTGAAACGGCGCGTAAAATGCAACCGGGGGACTTCAAACATTACGATGTTGACGGAGTTGTTATTAATGTGTTCTATATTCCCACGGTAAATAAGAAGCAAACCACAAAAGCGAAAATCAGTAAATATTTCCGCGCATGGAATAATTCTAAAATGGTTGGTATAACAGGTGGAAAAGGAAATTGGGCGCTTAAGATTTACCCGCATGCGCCGCGTGATGAATTTAAAATTATAGACAGGGCGCAAATTGAATGCGATGATGGCTATATATGCCGCGAATTAAGACAATATACTAATGGTTATTATATCATGTTTTACCCGCTGAATGAACCGCTTGACGACCGTGTGATATATACTAGGAATACAGACCAGGCATTTTCATATATGCGGCGATATGGGCTAGGGTATACGCAAACAGATGAAGTTATATGCGCCTTAATCAATCGGCATAGATGTTACTATTCGGACAATGTAACCGGAGAACGTGTCACAGCTTACATTAAATCGCGTTAATAATTTATGGGCATAATCATTTTGACTATGCCCACTAATTTATATTAATAATTAGTATTATAAACCAGTTTCGAAACACATTACACTACTAACTATTTGTTTCGAAACACGGCTA
>UMKH01030824.1_pt1 | contig 12743 bp, 4 predicted proteins | sample 1966271 | NCBI WGS metagenome assembly UMKH01 (sample SAMEA4836172, study PRJEB28245) | human gut metagenome | biome: gut microbiome; material: fecal sample | place: Denmark | collected 2008 | reverse complement strand
CCGCCATACCAGCCGTCTCCACCGTTGGCACCGTCAAACCAGATTTCAAATACATCACCGTAGTTGGTCAGTAGTTCGTTGAGTTGTTTATAGAAGTATTCTACATATTCGGGAGAGCCATAATTGGCCTGATGCCTGTCCCAGGGCGAGAGATAGACTGCGAATTTAATGCCATACTTTTTGCAGGCATCCGACAGTTCGCGGACAATGTCTCCTTTTCCGTCTTTGTACGGAGTATTGCGGATACAGTACTCTGTCAGTTGCGTAGGCCACAGACAGAATCCATCGTGATGTTTCGCTGTCAGGATCACTCCTTTCATGCCGGATTTGACAAATGTCTGTACCCATTGCTCACAGTCCAGACGGGTAGGGTTGAATGTTTTAGGATCGGAGTCTCCATATCCCCATTCACGGTCGTTGAATGTGTTAAGTCCGAAGTGTACAAACGCATACGTTTCCATTTTTTGCCATTCCACCTGTTTGGCTTCGGGAATGGGTAAGATAGCTTCCGGTGCTTTTACCGAATTACAGGCACTTAGTAGAAAAAGACCTGTTGCGAAGATAAGAAAGTGTTTTTTCATGGGGGTGTTTATTAGTTAATAATTGAATGTAAGAATCATCTACAATGTAATTCCAACTACAAAATAAAGTTGCTCTTCATAAGGGTTGGCTATTAGCTTTCCGAAGATGGGTAAAGAGAAGTTGGATGTTATTTTAATATCTTTTGTTGCAGATAATCCGATATTGACTACATTGAATTTGTCGGAGTACATACTCTCCCAAGGAGTGAAACCTGCTTCGATATTCATATTTACATCCTTCACGCTGAACGGGTAACTCAACTCGCAGTAACTGGACCAGGCACGTTTCCCGTTTTTCCGGTAATCGTTTCCGGCAAAGGTAGTGTACCAGCTTACTGACAATGGGAACTTTTCGCTAAGCATATAGCCGGCTCCTACCTCGAAAGTGTGCCCGGTAGAGTGCGAACTGTAATTGAAGTATTTAAAAGGTTCCTCTTCTGTCTGGGTAAAATAGTTATTGGCGTAAAGAGTCAGGTTTTTGTATTCGTACTCTAGTGATAAATCTATTTCATTGTTCTTTTCGCGAAATTCGGTAGAACCCCATGCGTAAACGGTCAGTCCTTTCCAGTTGAGGCCGAGTGAAGGCTGCACACTTGCATTGCCGCTATCCATACCGCGCCAAATATAACTGCTTACAAAATCAGCAGTTACAAAAACTTCTTGTGCCTGTGCAAAGGCCGTACAAAACAGGATGGCAATAAGTAGGATTTGTTTTTTCATTTTATCGGTTATTTCTTCTCGTTTTCGGGGGGTAAAGATACGCAATATATAGATAAATGATGACAGATGAGGAGAAAAAAGAAAACGGCTGCATTGAGCAGCCGTTTCTTAAGTAATTGTGAATCTTGAAAGTTAGTTAGAAAGTGACGTCCATTTTCAGTACGAAAGTACGTGGAGCAGCAACTGCCATTGGGCGGTAGCTGTATTCTTTATTCAACAGGTTATTCACCATAAACTGGAAAGCTACTTCTTTTGTGGCTTTTACTCCGAAGCGCACGTCAACAGTGGCATAGTCCGTATTATGTTTTTTCCAGTAAGTAGCCAGTGTCTCTCCTTTTGAATAACCGAAAAGGATGCCACGTACATAATCCATCAGGTCTTTCTGCTGTTTCTCGCGTTCGTCCAACATCAGATAGTCAACTGCCAGAATTTTGCTCTTCCATGCTACATTGGCACCGACATTGATACGTTTCCACTGGAAATCTACCGTAGCTTTAAAACTGTGCTTCGGGCGATATTTAAGGTACTTACCTGTGTTCGATTTCTCTTTCATCTGAAGAGGATCGGTATAAAGCCCCTCTACTGCATTACGTTCCTGATAGTCAGCATCGCATGGCTCCGTGTATACATATCCCAAGTTATAGAACAACTTCGTGTTCTTATTGAAATTATACACGCCGTTCGTTGAGATTTCTACTCCGTAAATCTGGGCTTTCGATACATTGTGGAACTGGGCTCCGATACCGAACCCTTTGCCATCTGTCAGCATCTGGAATGCATCGCCTATGCTATTAATCATCGTGTAATTGGCATTGTTGAACAGCCCGAACTGGAATTCAACCATGTCTTTATATTGTGTATAGAATCCTGCAACATCCACAAAACCCTGGAAATTACCAACTTTATATCCTTGCTTAATTCCTAATTCCGCATTAAATCCTTTCTCCGGTTTGATGTCCAGATTAGGATAAACGCCAACTCCACCAATATCCTTGCGCAGGTATTTTTCATTGATAGACGGATTACGGTAACCCTGTCCGAAGCTGGCACGGATAAAACTGTAATCAGCCAACTGATAATTTAACCCTGCACGGAAGACCGGACGGAACGGAACTTTGGTTCCGAAGATTTTAGTTTCGGCTTCACGGTGATGATTATTCACCCGATAATATTCGGCACGTACACCGGCAGATACACTCAAACGATCCCAGAAGCGCTGATCGTATTGGAAGAAAGCAGCTATATTATCACTTTTGTATACCTCATCCATTACAGCGGAGTCATAGCGGATATGTTCCAGGGTTACTCCGGTAGTGATTTGTGCACCGCCTTCCCATTTCTTATTGAACTGGTAGTCGAGGTAGTAATCGAAGTTCTTATCAGTCTGTGTTTTTGGAGTGTTTCGTGACGGATTGATAACATTTGATAACCACGGAATCAGATCACTCGGTAACTGTCCGTTCGTAAGTCCCCCTAAGTCACTCGGCACTCCGTTGTCCATTACCCAAGAGATCAGATCGCAATAATCGGCAGTCGTCGCATTCGGGAAAATATTGCCTAATGAGGTGAACACCCCGTTCATGGCATCTTCCAGGTTGCCGTTGACAAGTCCGGAACCTATACCTACCAATGCAGGATAAAGTGAACTGTAATCGCCACCGGCTATATTCTGTATCGTTTTGGCATCAGTTCCCATATTTCCCAGAATATCAGTGATGGAAGTTCCTTGGGTAGGGCGTACGATATTATCGGCACTGTAATAGAAACGTCCTTTAATCTTATGTGACGTACCGTTTTCCGGATTCACATAGTTGATGAACGGATCGATATGGAAATTATTCTCTTCACGTCCCATGTTGGTGAAAGGAGACGGTTTGTACACTTCCGTTGGTGAACGCCAGATAAAGAAGTCACCATATTGATTGGAAAGGAAATCGACATTGAAACCATAATTCAACAGTTTCATTCCCATATCAGGCTGATGATAAGTGAGGCTCCCTCCCATACGGAAACGTTTGTTGTATCCCTGTTGGCGGTATCCTTCGTCAGTGAAAAGATTGATTCCTCCGCTGACATCGAAATTGCCGATACGACGGGAGTGGGAGAGGTCGAATCCTTCGTAAATAGGATTCCGTATACCGCTAAGAAGACTTCCGCGCAAGATTGGTTTAACAGAATATTTATCATCTTTCCAGAAACTCTTGTCGCTCCATTGGTATTCGTCGTTTTCCGCATCACCATATACTCCCACATAAGCACTGAAACGTGTTTTCGGAGTCAGTCCCGGACGTGCAGTACGGATGTTGATAATGCCGTTCAAGGCTGATGACCCGTACAACACGGAGGAAGCTCCTTTAATAACTTCCACCTGTTCTACATTTTCTAAAGGTATGGTGTTCCAATTGATTTCACCGGTTTTTGGATTCAGGGTACTCATGCCGTCTATCAGAATCTGGCTGCGTGCACCTACACCGTAAGTCCATCCGCTGCCACCGCGCATAGAGGGCTGTTTGTCTACAATGTCTACACCGGGCAATGTACGGAGTGTGGAAGAAATATCTGTCGGTGCCTGACGGGCAATATCTCCGGCTTTCACCACATCCATGGAAACAGTAACGTCACTCAACTTCTGTTCAAAGCGTCCGGCACTAACCACCACTTCTTCCAGTAGCTTTGTGCTTTCTTTCATATAAACGTCTTTCGTGATGACTTCACGCTTATTGATAACAATTGGCATCAATACATCTTCATAGCCTACATAACTGAATACAAGATCGACTCCTCCCTCGGGTAGTTTGATTTCATATTCTCCATTGATGTTGGACACTGCTCCCTGATTGCCATGGAGTTTGTATGTGACGGCTGCGCCTACCAATGGCTCATTGGTTCTGGCGTCGTATATATGTCCTTTCAAGGTTTGGGCAAAGCTGCTTCCGAAACCGGTTAGGGATAAAAGGATTATCAGAGTATATAATTTCTTCATTGTTCTTATTCTTTAATAGTATATTAATTTTGAGGTACGAGATCGAGTCCCAAGTCAAAACTTTGAACTAGCAATGCACATTCCGGCCAAGTGATAAATAGCATATCTATTAGCGGTTCGAGAAATCCGGCAAGTCCGGCCATTTCCGGTGGTAATAAACTTGGCAGCATTTTTAATACTATGGGATGAAAATCTCCAAGAAGCTTTAATATCGGAGCTATTCCTTCTTTATCAAGGTAAATGTATGAGTGACCATTTTGTATCTTGATGTGCATAGGTATTCCGTTTGATAACCAATCAAAGAACGTTGCAAAAGATTGATCGTTCATGCTAACGATAAAACCTAGAATCTCATTTTGCAATTGACCGTTTACTGTTTTCAGAAGACTCTTAAGTTTTAAGGCATCCATGCTGAAGATGGCATCCGAGATGGAGCTTATGATGTTTTTGTCGATCACTTTTCCACTGCCGGAAGCAACCTGTGAAATGATTGCCGGCAGATCGAGCTTTATAACAATCTTGCCATCCCTTTGAAACCAGTATGCCAATCCTTTGGGAGAAGTCGTATATCGATAATCTTTAATGGCATCCGTAATCATATCCTGATCCTCTATATCCATATTTAAAAAGGCAGTCAGAACATTACCGATAAATAAATCCTTGTTTTCCTCGTTAAAAGCATCTCCCGAATAATTGGCAATGATATTTCCATCCGGTTCCAATGTTATATCTTTCAGGACGCAAGGCAACAAGTATCCTAATAATCCCTGCAGAACACTTCCCATGTTTTGACCGTTGTAGCTGGTTTCTGTGGCTTCTTCTGTTTCCGGAAATCTGAAGTAAATGGCACATGAAGTCATCTTGTCATCTTTTTCCTCCCATTGATATCCATTTCCCTCATCTGCAATAACCTTTCCTGTTTCATGCTCTACATCTGCGAAACGATAGTTCTTAGCCCATAAATTAGCATTTGCCATCGTTACGTCAGCCAGATTTAATATAAGTCTGCCTTTCACTACGCGTCCTTCATAATTAAAGGTGCTTTGGGTGGTAGTACCGATGCCTTTGCCTTGAAAAGAGTATCCCTCTGCATCTCCTGTGAGAGGTATATGAGTCAGCTTTAATGCTTTTTCTCCCGGAAGAATATCATAAAAAGTAAGATTAGCTGTCTCACCCTTTACTGTGCTGAAATCCACCGATTTCCCAGTCATATTTTCGCCGTTGTATACCAAAGTCAAGGTAGGATTCGGATTCGAAAATTTATTGGAATAATTGGCCGTTACGTCTACAGGATCGGGGCCTGGATAATCTTCACTACAAGAAGTCAGTATTCCTGTTACACTCGTGAATATAAGCGATATTATAAGTGAAATCTTTTTCATTATCATTCTCTTTTATAGTGATTGGTAATTATTTGGTCGATGGAACTAAGTCCAATCCTAAATTGAATAATTGCATGAGTTTCCATTGTTCAGCAATCATAGCCAAATCCAATGAAAGTCCTCCTAAATCGACTTTAATTCCGGATAGTATGTTGATGACAGGAGTTAATGTCTGATAGTCCAGGTATAGATAGGTATGTCCATCTTTGGTATGGGTTATATTCATGGGAATACCATTTTTGATGCAATTGAATAAAGCGGTAAAAGAGGCATCGTCCACCATTACCAAGTAACCTAATATATCATTATTCACAATTGCATTAAGAGTGGAAAGCAGACTTTTGAGGCGAATGGGGTCCGTTTTGAGAATGGCTTCAGTAATCCCGTTGATAAGCTCACCATCTATCTGTTGCTGGCTATTCTTAATGATTTCTGTAATGATTGCGGGAATATTTAGTTTTAATATTAACTTGTTATTGGCTTGTCCCCAATAAGCTAGTCCATTAGGAGATTTCTCATAAGTACGGTTTTCTATAACGGTTTGAATTTGTTTTTGAACAACTTCTGCTTCATCGCCATTCAAAGGTAAGAACAGTAACTCTTCATTTATTGGATCTGAAGAGTAATATGCTGTAATAGTACCATCCTTTTCCAGTTTGATATCTTTTATTAATTGAGGTATGAGCGTCTGAAGAATACCCGGGGCAAGGTTACCTAAGAGATACATTAATGAAGCTTCGTCAGTTCCTATCCCTTCTTTAGGTTTCATATCGAAATAACAGGCACCTTTGTACTGTACAGGATGAAATTCATTCGTAAGATCCTGAACCATTTCATAAAGAGCGAAGTCGTATTTGTTAACCAGCTTTTGGGGATCAGCCATTACCACATTCAAATCCAGCTTCATCGTTTTCGGAGTAATGCTACCGCTGTATTTCACTGTAGCTCCTCCCATCGTGATATTTGTTCCGCTGAAAGTGTAATACCCTTTCTCTTCATTCTCATACAGTTGGATATGACTGATAGGAGTTTCCTTTTCTCCGGGAATCACATCATTCAGTGTCAGTGTTCCCGTTTCACTATCTCCTGTCTTGAAACTGACAGTTTTTCCAACGAGTTTCTCTCCACTGTAGGTTAGGTCTAGCGTATATGGTTTAATATACGAGCCATATTCCTGACTAATTTCTCCCGGCCAAAATAGCTTGTCATTGTAAGTCTCTTCGCATGATGTAAAGAAAAATACCGCGCAAGCTACATAAAATAGTTTTCGTAGGTTTCTCATTTTGCTTTTTGTTTTTATTGCGTATTTAATAAAACTTTGCAAAGTTCGACTAACAATTCTTTATTGTCAAGGTCTGTTTTTTATTTTAATGTTCTATTTTTAATTGTGTATGGCGAAAGTGCTTAAAATGAGAAAATAAATGTGTTCTATTTTTAATATTGATTGTTCTTCTTTTAAGAATGGCTGTAAAAAGAGAATGAAGAGAGCTCTAAAAAAGCAAACGGTTTCCCACCTGTTTTTCACAGGTGAGAAACCGTTCGTTTTTTTCTTCTCTATTTCCGACTCTTGCGGAAAGTTTAGAATGTAATATCCATCTTTACAACAAAAGTACGTGGAGCGGCAACTGCCATCGGGCGATAGCTATATTCCTTATTCAGCAAGTTGTTTACCATAAACTGGAAAGCAACCTCTTTCGTGGCTTTTACTCCAAGACGCATGTCAACGGTGGCATAGTCCGTATTGTGCTTTTTCCAGTAGCTCGTCAGACTTTCTCCTTTGGAATAGCCGAAAGCAACGCCACGAACATAATCCATCAGGTCAAGTTGTGTTTTCGGACGTTCATCCATCATCAGGTAGTCCACAGCGAGGATTTTGCTCTTCCAGGCAACGTTGGCACCCAGATTGATACGTTTCCACTGGAAATCTACCGTGGCTTTGAAGCTATGCTTCGGACGATATTTGAGATACTTACCTGTGTTCGATTTCTCTTTCATCTGAAGAGGATCGGTATAAAGTCCTTCTACCGCATTGCGCTCCTGATAATCAGCATCGCGTGGTTCAGTATATACATATCCTAAATTATAGAACAACTTCGTGTTCTTATTAAAGTTATAAACACCATTTGTCGAGATTTCCACTCCGTAGATCTGGGCTTTCGATACGTTATGGAACTGTGCTCCAATACCGAAACCTTGACCGTCAGTTAACATTCGGACAGCATCGCCGATACTGTTAATCATCGTATAATCGGCATTATTGAAGAGGCCGAACTGGAATTCAACCATATCTTTATACTGTGTATAGAATCCGGCAACATCTACAAATCCCTGGAAATTACCGATTTTGTATCCTTGCTTAATCCCCAATTCCGCATTAAATCCTTTTTCCGGCTTAATGTCCAGATTCGGATAAACACCGACTCCACCGATATCCTTGCGCAGGTATTTTTCATTGATGGACGGATTACGGTAACCTTGACCGAAGCTGGCACGGATAAAGCTGTAATCGGCCAACTGATAATTTAATCCTGCACGGAACACCGGACGGAACGGAACCTTGGTTCCGAAGATCTTTGTTTCCGCTTCACGATGATGATTGTTCACCCGATAATATTCGGCACGTACACCGGCAGATACACTCAAGCGATCCCAGAAACGCTGGTCATACTGGAAGAAAGCGGCTATGTTATCGCTTTTATAGACCTCGTCCATGATGGCGGAATCATAACGTACATGCTCATAAGTGGCTCCCGTAGTGATTTGCGCACCACTGTCCCATTTCTTGTTGAATTGATAGTCGAGATAGTAGTTCGTACTTTTGTCAGTCTGCGTTTTCGGAGTGTTTCGTGTTGGGTTGAGCATACCGGATACCCAGGGGATCAGATCACTCGGTAACTGTCCGTTCGCAAGTCCGCCCAAATCACCGGGTACCCCGTTGTCCATCACCCAAGAGATCAGATCGCAATAATCGGCAGTTGTTGCATTCGGGAAAATATTGCCCAATGAGGTAAATACTCCATTCATGGCATCTTCCAGATTTCCGTTGATAAGTCCCGAACCGATACCGACCAAGGCCGGATAGAGCGAACTGTAATCACCGCCTGCAATATTCTGAATAGTCTGAGCATCAGTTCCCATATTTCCCAGAATATCAGTGATGGAAGTTCCCTGGCTGGGGCGCACGATATTGTCGGCACTATAATAGAAACGGCCTTTAATCTTATGTGACGTACCATTCTCCGGATTTACGTAGTTGATAAACGGATCGATATGGAAGTTGTTGTCCTCCCGTCCCATATTGGTAAAAGGAGAGGGCTTGTACACTTCTGTCGGCGAACGCCAGATAAAGAAGTCTCCATATTGATTGGAAAGGAAATCAATATTGAAACCATAGTTCAACAGTTTCATTCCCATGTCCGGTTGATGATAGGTAAGGTTACCTCCCATACGGAAACGCTTGTTGTATCCCTGCTGACGGTATCCTTCATCGGTGAAAAGATTCATGCTCCCGCTGACATCAAAATTACCTATACGACGGGAGTGGGAGAGATCGAATCCTTCGTAAATTGGGTTTCGGACACCACTAAGAAGACTTCCGCGTAAAATAGGTTTGACCGAATATTTATCCTCTTTCCAGAAACTCTTGTCACTCCATTGGTATTCGTCATTTTCCGCATCACCATAGATACCTACGTATGCGCTGAAACGTGTTTTCGGAGTCAATCCCGGACGTGCGGTACGGATATTGATAATACCGTTCAGAGCCGACGAACCGTACAGTACGGAGGAAGCTCCTTTGATAACTTCAATCTGCTCGATATTCTCCAAAGGCACGGTGTTCCAGTTGATTTCTCCTGTTTTGGGATTTAGCGTACTCATTCCATCCACCAGAATCTGGCTGCGTGCACCCACTCCGTAAGTCCATCCGCTGCCGCCACGTATAGACGGTTGTTTGTCTACGATGTCTACGCCGGGCAATGTACGGAGCGTGGAAGAAATGTCCGTTGGTGCCTGACGGGCAATATCACCGGTTTTCACTACATCCATAGAAACGGTAACGTTACTGAGTTTCTGTTCAAAACGTCCGGCGCTGACCACTACTTCTTCCAGTAGTTTGGTGCTTTCTCTCATGTAAACGTCTTTGGTCACTACTTCACGTCTGTCGATCACAATAGGCATCAGCACATCTTCGTAGCCCACATAACTGAAGACCAGATCGACTCCGCCCTCGGGCAGTTTGATTTCATAAGCCCCGTTGATGTCCGACACGACTCCCTGATTACCTTGTAATTTGTACGTAACGGCTGCTCCTACTAATGGCTCATTGGTTTTAGCGTCATATATATGTCCTTTCAGCGTTTGAGCAAAACTGTTCCCAAAGCTGATGAAGCATAGTAGCAAAGTTAGAATATATATTTTCTTCATTGTTCTTGTATTTTCTTGTTTATAGAAAGGTGCTTCTTATTAGTTGTTGACTGTAAGGTCTATACCTATATGCAGTTTGGTGATGGTAGACCAACCCTTATAAAGCGGCATGATATAACTGTCGAACAGCATCGGACCAAAATTGGGAATACCTGCCATCAAAGGTTCCAGACTGGGGAGGAAAGGAATGAACGGAGTCAATGCATCTTTGGTTACGTACAGATAAGTGTGTCCGTCTTTCTTCTCCATTTGCATGGGGATTCCCTCTTTTATCCAGCCGAACAGCATTTGGAAAGTGGCGTTATCCAGACCTGCCAGCATGGATAATATGGAATTATCCAGTTGACCGCTGATAGTACTTAATATATTCTTGAGTTGAACCGGATCTGAATTCAGGATAGCGTCTGTCAATAAAGCCATCAGATTCTGATCGATACTTTTCCCCTGCGATTTCATGACTTGAATGATAATTGCCGGAAGATCCAGTTTCAGATAGAAATGATCGTTCTTCATATACCAGTAGGCCAGTCCTTTGGGAGATGGAGCATAAATCCGGTTTACCCCCTCCGTGGCATTGATAATATCCTGTTGCTGGAAACCTCCCATCGGATAAGGTAAGAATAACTTATACATAACGAATGTAGCGACTTTATTCATAGATTCGGGATCTTCCATGTTTATTTCACTGAACTTCTGCTCTCCCAGCATCATTTCATCCGTTGTATAATTGGCTGTGATGTATCCGTTAGGTTGTAAGGTGACGTTATCGAGAAGCTGTGCCAGAAGATAACCACCCATTCCTTTCACCAGCCCTGTCATGACCGCATAAAGGAAACTGCCATCACTGCTTAGTTCAATATCCATGTCTACATAAAGAGGTGCGGCAATCATTTTACCATCGGATTCCCCCCATTCGTACAGGCCGGTATCCGAATTGCGGATCATATCCTTTCCTCTGCCGTATATGATGTCGCTAAGTGCATAAGTGTTGGCCATTTGTGCGCTGTTCACCATCTTTATATTGGTCAGGTTCACTGTCAACTGGCCGTTTTCTACACGTCCGCTATAATTAAAGGTACTGCCGGTTAAATTTCCCGTGCCGTTGCCGGAAAAAGAGTAACCGTTAGCATCTCCGGAAATAGGTATATCAGTCAGTTTGAGTGTTTCTTCTCCGGGAAATACATTATAAAAAGTAACATTAGCCGTTTCTCCTTTCACTGTACTGAAGTCGACTGCTTTGCCAGTCATTTCATCCCCATCATAAGTTAATGTCAGGTTGGATTTGCTCAAGTATTTATTCGAGTAATTCGCTGTTACGTCCACCGGGTCCGGTCCTGGATAGTCTTCACTACATGAAGTCATCAAACCTGCCGTTCCGATGAGGCTGCTTATAAATAGTATAGATAATTTCTTCATATTCTTTATTTCTTTCATATTCATGGTTGATGTTTATTTCGGGGGTAAAAGGCCTAGTCCCAAATCAATCGTATTGGCAGAATTCCATAGGTAAGGCAATCCATTCTCGTCATTTGCCATGAGGTATCCGAGTAGATTCTTGAAGGTCGCATTGCTCGCCATGCTTTCCGGAAGCAATCCTTCCACTATCGGCTGCAATCCGGGTAATAACTGAATGAAAGCCGTGGTCGATTCTTTGGCCAGATAAAGATTGGTATGCCCGTTCTCTTCTTCCATTATGTTAAAGACAATGCCCTCGGTCAGCAAGTAGAATACTTGCCGGAAACTAGCATCATCCATATTAGCAATGATGCCGAGGAACTGATTGTCGAGTATGGCATTTAAAGTTCCAAGCAACTTTTTCAATTGAATAGGGTTCGACTTGGCAAGAGCTTCCGTAATGCCTGAAATCAGTCCCGGATCTATGGGAGTCTCACCGTCCTGGGTAGTCAGACCGATGATGGCCGGCAGATTGAGGTTCATCTTAATCTGTCCGTTGTTTGCTGCCCAGGTAATCAGATTGATGGGGGAAGCCGCCCATGTGCGATCTGCCAGCACACTGGTAATGTCGCTCTCTTTTAATGTACCAAGCATGAACTTGATGACAAATAGGGCAATCGTCCCCGTATCTTTATCGGGATCTATGTTACTGATAGGGATACTGCCAATATATACCGGACTGGTAGTGTAATTGGCGATCACGTTACCGTCGGGTTGCAAGGTGACTGATTGAAGAAGTTGCGGGATGAAATAGCAAAGCGCATTCTGAACCAGTTTCATTCTCATGAACAGTGTGCTGCCCGATTTGGTTAATTCTACATCGTCCAGATGGACATAGAATGCTCCGGTCAATATTTCACTCGATGATTCTTTCCATACGTATTGTCCTCCACTGGTTCCGACAATCATTTTCTTGCCTTTCGTAAAGCCGGATAAACCGTAACTTTTTCCCCATTTACTTTGTGGCATTGCTACATTCAAATCCAGTTTCATCGTTTTCGGAGTGAGGGTTCCGCTGTATGTCACCGTTGCCCCTTTCATTGTGATATTCTTTCCACTGAATGTATAGGAATCTCCCTGTTCGCATAAATCGATTTGGATAGGAGTTGTTTTTTCTCCCGGAATAATGTCGTTCAGTGTGATGGTTCCTTTTTCACTGTCGTCTGTTTTGAAATCGACAGTTTTTCCAACAAGTTT
>UMKH01025038.1_pt1 | contig 12756 bp, 5 predicted proteins | sample 1966271 | NCBI WGS metagenome assembly UMKH01 (sample SAMEA4836172, study PRJEB28245) | human gut metagenome | biome: gut microbiome; material: fecal sample | place: Denmark | collected 2008 | reverse complement strand
AAATGCCTAAGCATTTTTGGGACCTCTGCTCGTAGCCTATCCGACGGCGAATGAAAAAATAAAAAAAGTACTTGCAATTGTCAGTGATTTGTTGTATAGTATACGTTGCACTATTGTGGTGCAGTGGCATTTTTATGCAATTTTTTAAATGATGCAAATTTGTCAATAGGTAAATTACACTAAAATGCATTCGCAAATATGTGCACAAGAGAAAAACCACAAGATATAGTAACTGGGGTGGTTTTTGAATCATTATCTAGATATTTGCTAGATTAAAATAAAAACGAGAGGTGAAACGTCAATGGAGAAAAACAGAATACGTCCGGTCACATCCGGAAAAAGCATGCGTATGAGTTACTCAAGACAAAAAGAGGTTCTGCAGATGCCAAATCTGATTGAGGTCCAGAAGGATTCTTATCAGTGGTTCTTAGACGAAGGTCTTAAGGAAGCTTTTGCGGATATCTCTCCAATCACAGATTACAGCGGAAAGCTTAGTCTTGATTTTGTAGATTTTACATTATGCGAAGATGATGTAAAGTATACAATTCCTGAGTGCAAGGAAAGAGATGCAACATACGCAGCTCCTTTAAAGGTTAAAGTCAGACTTCACAACAAAGAGACAGATGAGATTAATGAGCATGAAATTTTCATGGGTGATCTGCCTTTAATGACAGAGACCGGTACATTCGTAATCAACGGTGCAGAGCGAGTTATTGTCAGTCAGTTAGTTCGTTCTCCTGGTATTTATTACGGAATTGCTCATGATAAGCTCGGAAAGACCCTGTATTCTTGTACTGTTATTCCAAACCGTGGTGCATGGCTTGAGTATGAGACAGACTCTAACGACGTTTTTTATGTAAGAGTAGACAGAACACGTAAGGTACCTATCACAGTGCTTTTACGTGCACTTGGAGTAGGTACAAATCAGGCTATTCTCGATATGTTCGGAGATGAGCCAAAGATCCAGGCATCATTCAGCAAGGACCCTGCAATCACAGAGCGTGAGCCACAGGGAAGCTATGAGGCTGGTTTATTAGAGTTATATAAGAAGATTCGTCCGGGCGAGCCGCTTTCAGTTGAGAGTGCAGAGAGCCTTATCACAGCAATGTTCTTCGATCCTAGAAGATATGACCTTGCCAAGGTAGGACGTTATAAGTTTAATAAGAAGCTTGCTTTAAAGAATCGTATCAGTGGACAGGTTTTAGCTGAGGACGTAGTTGATCCTTCTACAGGTGAGGTTATCGCTGAGGCAGGTACTGTTGTTGACCGTGCGCTTGCTACACAGATCCAGAACGCTGCCGTTCCTGCTTTATGGATTCAGACAGAGACAAGAAATGTCAAGATTCTTTCTTCTATGATGGTTGACATCAGAAGCTGGATTCCTGAGCTTGAGGATCCTAAGTCTATCGGTGTTACTGAGCTTGTTTACTATCCGGTACTCGCTCAGATTCTCGAGGAGTATGATTCTCTTGAGGACAGAATCGAGGCTATAAAGAGAGATATATCTGACCTTATTCCAAAGCATATTACTAAAGAAGATATCTTCGCAACTATCAACTACAATATGCACTTAGAGTGGGGCGCAGGAACAGATGACGATATCGATCATCTTGGAAACAGACGTATCCGTGCGGTTGGAGAGCTGTTACAGAACCAGTACCGTATCGGTCTCTCAAGACTGGAGCGTGTTGTTCGTGAAAGAATGACTACACAGGACTTGGAGGGAATTTCACCTCAGTCACTTATCAATATAAAGCCTGTAACTGCCGCTGTTAAAGAATTCTTCGGTTCTTCACAGCTTTCACAGTTCATGGATCAGAACAACCCTCTTGGAGAGCTTACTCACAAGAGACGTTTATCAGCACTTGGACCTGGTGGTCTTTCAAGAGACCGTGCCGGATTCGAGGTTCGAGATGTACATTACACTCACTACGGCCGTATGTGTCCTGTAGAGACTCCTGAGGGACCAAACATCGGTCTTATCAACTCACTTGCATGCTATGCGAGAATCAATGAGTATGGCTTCGTAGAGGCTCCATACCGTAAGATTGACAAGACTGATCCTAAGAACCCGGTAGTCACAGAAGAGGTTGTATACATGACAGCCGACGAGGAGGACAACTACCACGTAGCACAGGCTAATGAGAAGCTTGATGCCGAAGGACATTTCGTACGTAACTCAGTTTCAGGTCGTTACAGAGAGGAAACTCAGGAGTACGATAAGTCAGCATTTGATTATATGGATGTGTCTCCAAAGATGGTATTCTCAGTAGCTACAGCGCTGATTCCATTCTTGCAGAACGATGACCCTACACGTGCCCTCATGGGATCAAACATGCAGCGTCAGGCCGTTCCGCTTCTGACCACAGAGGCTCCTGTAGTTGGTACAGGTATTGAGACAAAGGCCGCAGTTGACTCAGGTGTCTGCGTAGTTGCAAAGGCAGACGGAGAGGTATTATCTTCAGAGTCAAACCGCATTATCATAAAAGAGACTGACGGAAACAAGAGAGAGTATATCCTTACAAAGTTCTCTCGTTCTAACCAGTCAAACTGCTACAACCAGAGACCTATCGTATTTAAGGGTGACAAGGTTAAGGCAGGCGATGTTATCGCAGACGGTCCTTCAACAAGTCAGGGAGAGCTTGCTCTTGGAAAGAACCCGCTTATCGGATTCATGACATGGGAAGGATACAACTACGAGGATGCCGTTCTTCTTTCAGAGCGTCTCGTAGAGTATGATGTGTATACATCAGTTCATATCGAGGAATATGAGGTAGAGTCACGTGATACAAAGCTCGGACCTGAGGAGATTACACGTGATGTCCCTGGTGTCGGCGACGACGCACTCAAGGACCTTGATGAGAGAGGTATCATCCGTGTAGGTGCAGAGGTTCGTGCCGGTGATATCCTTGTAGGAAAGGTTACACCAAAGGGTGAGACAGAGCTTACAGCAGAGGAGAGACTTCTTCGTGCCATCTTCGGTGAGAAGGCAAGAGAGGTTCGTGATACATCACTTAAGGTACCTCATGGTGCTTACGGTATCATTGTTGATGCCAAGGTATTTACAAGAGAGAACGGCGATGAGCTTTCTCCGGGAGTAAACCAGTCAGTACGTATCTACATTGCACAGAAGAGAAAGATTTCTGTCGGTGATAAGATGGCCGGACGTCACGGTAACAAGGGTGTCGTTTCCCGTGTGCTTCCTGTTGAGGATATGCCATTCCTTCCAAACGGACGTCCACTGGATATCGTACTTAACCCACTCGGTGTTCCTTCACGAATGAACATCGGTCAGGTCCTTGAGATTCACCTGAGTCTCGCTGCAAAGGCACTTGGCTTCAATATCTCAACTCCTGTATTTGATGGAGCAAACGAGGTAGATATCGAGGATACACTTGAGCTTGCAAATGATTACGTAAATCTTCCGTTCGATAAGGAAGAGCTTGAAAAGGATTTACAGGCTGAGCATCCATACTGGAGCGCAGATGCTGAAATCTTCTATGATAAATATGTTGATACACTCCGTGAGGATGTTATGGAATACCTTTCAACAAACAGAGCTCACAGAAGCTTATGGAAGGGCGTTCCGATTTCAAAGGATGGAAAGGTACAGCTTCGTGATGGTAGAACAGGTGAGTGCTTCGATGGAAAGACAACTATCGGACACATGCATTACCTTAAGCTGCATCATCTTGTTGACGATAAGATCCATGCACGTTCAACAGGTCCTTACTCATTAGTTACACAGCAGCCACTCGGTGGTAAGGCACAGTTCGGTGGACAGCGTTTCGGAGAGATGGAGGTTTGGGCTCTTGAGGCATATGGTGCTGCATATACACTCCAGGAGATCCTTACAATGAAGTCCGATGATGTTGTTGGCCGTGTCAAGACCTACGAGGCTATCATCAAGGGTGAGAATATCCCTGAGCCTGGTATTCCAGAGTCATTCAAGGTACTTCTCAAAGAGCTTCAGGCACTTGGTCTGGATGTCAAGGTACTTGATGAGAACAGAGAAGAGGTTGAGCTTATCGAGACAAGTGAGTACGGTAATACAGATATCAACTCAATTATCGGAAACGATAAGGACTATGCATTCGAGGACAGTGAGTCATTCGCAGAGCATGGTTTCTCAAAGAAAGAATTTGATGACAACGAAGAGCTTGTTGACATAGAAGAGGAAGAGTCTCCTGAGACAGCGGATGACGATATTTTTGCTGATGAAGTTCTTGATGACGAAGAATAATTAGAAGGGAGTGCCAAAATGCCAGAAACAAATAATATAGAAAATAATCAGGCAATGCAGTTTGATGCGATTCAGATTGGATTAGCATCTCCTGAAAAGATCAGAGAGTGGTCACATGGCGAGGTTAAAAAGCCTGAGACTATTAACTATAGAACATTAAAGCCTGAAAAAGACGGTCTTTTCTGCGAGAAGATTTTCGGACCAACGAAGGACTGGGAGTGTCATTGTGGTAAATACAAGAAGATACGTTATAAGGGTGTTGTCTGCGACCGATGTGGCGTAGAAATCACAAAGTCAAGCGTTCGTAGAGAGCGTATGGGACACATCGAGCTTGCTGCTCCTGTATCTCATATCTGGTATTTCAAGGGTATCCCATCACGTATGGGACTCATCCTTGACTTATCTCCACGTGTACTTGAGAGAGTACTGTACTTTGCTTCATATATTGTGCTTGACCCGGGCGAGACAAAGCTTGCATACAAGCAGATTCTCAACGAGTCAGAGTACCAGGAGGCATGCGATACTTATGGCCGCTCAGCATTCCGTGTAGGAATGGGTGCTGAGTCTATCCATGAGCTTTTAGCAGCAATTGATCTCGAGAAGGATTCGGCAGAGCTTAAGGCAGAGCTTGAGAATGCTACAGGCCAGAAGCGTGCACGTATCATCAAGAGGCTTGAGGTTGTAGAGGCTTTCCGTGAGTCAGGAAACAAGCCTGAGTGGATGATTATGACAGTTATTCCTGTTATTCCACCGGATCTTCGTCCAATGGTTCAGCTCGATGGAGGACGTTTCGCAACAAGTGATCTTAACGACCTTTACAGACGAATCATCAACCGTAACAACCGTCTTAGAAGACTTCTTGATCTTGGAGCACCGGATATCATCGTTCGTAACGAGAAACGTATGCTTCAGGAGGCTGTCGATGCACTTATCGACAACGGCCGTCGTGGACGTCCTGTTACCGGTCCTGGAAACAGAGCTCTTAAGTCTCTTTCAGACATGCTCAAGGGAAAGGGAGGACGTTTCCGTCAGAACCTTCTCGGAAAGCGAGTTGACTACTCAGGACGTTCAGTTATCTGTGTAGAGCCAAAGCTTAAGATTTATCAGTGTGGTCTTCCAAAGGAGATGGCTATCGAGCTTTTCAAACCATTCGTTATGAAGGAGCTTGCCGCTAACGGAACCGCACACAACATAAAGAGTGCAAAGAAGATGGTTGAGAGACTTCAGCCGGAGGTATGGGATGTCCTTGAGGACGTCATTAAAGAGCATCCGGTTATGCTTAACCGAGCTCCTACACTCCACAGACTTGGAATCCAGGCCTTCGAGCCAATCCTTGTAGAGGGTAAGGCAATCAAGCTTCATCCACTCGTATGTACAGCGTTCAACGCCGACTTCGATGGAGACCAGATGGCTGTACATCTTCCACTGACTGCTGAGGCACAGGCTGAGTGCAGATTCATGCTTCTGTCACCTAACAACCTGCTTAAGCCTTCTGATGGTGGACTTGTAGCCGTTCCTTCGCAGGATATGATCCTTGGAGTTTATTACCTCACAATGAGAAAGCTCGCTGATTACAAGGATGATCCAAAGATGGTTGCACAGGTGTCATCAGACACTGTATACAATGATATTGAGGAGCTTAGAAAGCTCACAACTCCTGATGAAAATACAGGAAAGGCTGAGCTTGGCTTATATGACCTCATCTGGTTTGAGGATGTTACAGACGGAAACCGTCGTGTGCTTTGCAGACCGATAGATCTTCTCGGCCGTTACTATGGAAGTGTTAATCTTGCAATGCTCGCTTACGAGAACAAGGAGATTACTCTTCACCAGAATATCTTTGTACACCGTACAGTAAAGCTTCCTGACGGCACAGAGGTTTCAGGTTTTACAGAGACAACAGTAGGACTTTTGATATTCAATGAGAGCATTCCACAGGATCTTGGTTTTATAGACAGATCAAAGGCTGAGAATGCACTCAAGTTTGAGGTTGAGTTCCACGTTGGTAAGAAACAGATCAAGCAGATACTTGAGAAGGTTATCAACACACACGGAGCTACAACAACAGCAGAGGTTCTTGACAATGTCAAGGCTATGGGATACAAGTATTCAACCCAGGCTGCCATGACAGTTTCAATTTCAGATATGACAGTGCCACCACAGAAGCCACAGATGATCGCTGATGCACAGGACACTGTAGATAAGATTACAAGACAGTACAAGCGTGGACTTATCACTGATGAGGAGCGTTACAAAGAGGTTATCGAGACATGGAAGGATACAGATGATGCCCTTACAAAGGCACTTCTTACAGGTCTTGATAAGTACAACAACATCTTCATGATGGCAGATTCCGGAGCCCGTGGATCTGATAAGCAGATCAAACAGCTTGCAGGTATGCGAGGACTCATGGCTGATACAACAGGTCGTACAATCGAGCTTCCTATCAAGTCATGCTTCCGTGAGGGTCTTGACGTACTCGAGTACTTCATGTCAGCACATGGAGCTCGTAAGGGACTTTCAGATACAGCGCTTCGTACAGCCGATTCAGGATACCTTACAAGACGTCTCGTAGATGTTTCACAGCATATGATCGTTCGTGAGACAGACTGCTGTGCAGGCACAGGACGTGAGATTCCGGGAATGGTCGTAAAGGCATTCATGGAGGGTCGAGAGGAAATCGAGAGCCTTCAGGAGAGAATTACAGGTCGTTTTTCTTGCAACACAATCTGCGATAAGGATGGCAATGTAATCGTTAAGGCCAACCATATGATCACACCAAAGCGTGCAGCAAAGGTTATGGCAGAGGGTGTTGACGAGAACGGTAATCCAATCACACAGGTTAAGATCCGTACAGTGCTTACCTGCCGTTCACACATGGGAGTATGTGCTAAGTGTTACGGTTCAAACCTTGCAACAGGTCAGGCAGTACAGGTTGGTGAAGCAATCGGTATCATCGCAGCACAGTCAATCGGTGAGCCTGGTACACAGCTTACCATGAGAACCTTCCATACAGGTGGTGTTGCCGGTGGAGATATCACACAGGGTCTTCCTCGAGTAGAGGAGATTTTCGAGGCACGTAAGCCTAAGGGACTCGCTATTATCACAGAGTTCGGCGGAATTGCCACAATCAAGGATACAAAGAAGAAGCGTGAGGTTATCGTTACAAACAACGAGACAGGCGAGACAAAGGCTTACCTCATTCCTTACGGCTCACGTATCAAGGTTGTAGACGGACAGGAGCTTGAGGCCGGCGACGAGCTTACAGAGGGTTCTGTAAATCCACACGATATTCTCAAGATTAAGGGCGTTCGTGCGGTTCAGGATTACATGCTCCGCGAGGTACAGCGTGTTTACCGTTTACAGGGTGTTGAGATTAACGATAAGCATGTCGAGGTTATAGTTCGTCAGTGCTTACAGAAGATCCGCGTAGAGGAGCCGGGAGATTCAGATTTACTTCCGGGCAGCATGGTTGATGCCCTTGACTTCTTAGAGCTCAACGAGAAGCTTGAGGAAGAGGGCAAGGAGCTTGCAGTTGGCTCACAGGTATTACTTGGAATCACAAAGGCATCTCTTGCAACCAACTCATTCCTGTCAGCAGCTTCATTCCAGGAGACCACAAAGGTTCTTACTGAGGCAGCAATCAAGGGCAAGGTTGATCCGCTTATCGGTATGAAGGAGAACGTAATCATCGGTAAGCTCATCCCGGCAGGAACAGGTATGAAGATTTATCGTAACATCAAGCTTGACAGCGATGTAAACGATGACGATACACTTGATTTTGATGATGATGATTTTGCGGATTTCGCAGAGGAAGAGGCAGTCGGAGTCATTGATAAAGATGCTGAATCAGTTGATGAAGAATAATTACTGATGTTTGTACTTAAGCTACAGAAGCTGTTACAAACCAAAAAGAAAGAAGTCCGGGAAACCGGACTTCTTTCTTGTATTATATTGAAAACAAAATTGGTCTTGACAAAACAGACAAGGATTTGTATAATATTTTAGCGTGCATAAGATTGCACTGCTTAAAATAAAACAGGAGGTGAAAATAATGCCAACATTTAACCAGTTAGTAAGAAAAGGACGTCAGACATCTGTAAAGAAGTCTACAGCACCAGCTCTTCAGAGAAGCTTTAACTCTCTCCAGAAGAAGCCAATCAACACTTCTTCTCCACAGAAGCGTGGTGTATGTACAGCTGTTAAGACAGCTACTCCTAAGAAGCCTAACTCAGCTCTTAGAAAGATCGCCAGAGTTCGTCTTTCAAACGGAATCGAAGTAACTTCATACATTCCTGGTGAGGGACACAACTTACAGGAGCATAGCGTTGTTCTGATTCGTGGTGGCCGTGTTAAGGATTTACCAGGTACACGTTACCATATCATCCGTGGTACATTAGATACTGCAGGTGTTGCAAACAGAAAACAGGCCCGCTCTAAGTACGGCGCAAAGAGACCAAAAGCTGCTAAATAATTTAGCAACATTGTGTATCACAAACAGAACTAAAGTAGGTTAGTGTTGGGATTAGACCTGCAGATGCAGGATTTCACTTTATGAATACAATTCCGCACGAACACATTAGAGAGACACATGTGAGTACCGATGAATTAATCCACAAATATCATGATTAAGGAGGGAAGTAACGTGCCACGTAAAGGACATACTCAGAAAAGAGACGTATTAGCAGATCCAATGTACAACAGCAAAGTAGTTACAAAGCTTGTTAACAGCATTATGTTAGACGGTAAGAAAGGCGTAGCTCAGAAGATTGTATACGGAGCATTTGCTACAGTAGAAGAGAAGACAGGAAGACCAGCTCTTGAAGTATTCGAAGAGGCTATGAACAATGTAATGCCAGCTCTCGAAGTAAAAGCAAGACGTATCGGTGGTGCCACATATCAGGTACCAATCGAGGTTCGCCCTGATCGTCGTCAGGCTTTAGGCCTTCGTTGGTTAACAGCATTCTCACGTGCCAGAGGAGAGAAAACTCAGGCTGAGAGATTAGCTAACGAGATCATGGATGCAGCTAACAACACAGGCGCATCTGTTAAGAGAAAAGAAGATATGCACAAGATGGCAGAGGCAAACAAGGCATTCGCACATTACAGATTCTAGTTTCTGTAAGAAGCTTACAGCTTTGCTTTTGATTCATGCAGCGGACCGGATTTGTAACAGAGTCCGGTTGTGCATAGGACACTAAATATAGGAGGAAAAAACCTTGGCTGGAAGAGAATATCCACTTGAGAGAACCAGAAATATTGGAATCATGGCTCATATCGATGCTGGTAAAACAACACTGACAGAGCGTATTCTTTATTATACTGGTATTAACTATAAAATCGGTGATACTCATGAAGGTACTGCTACCATGGACTGGATGGAGCAGGAGCAGGAAAGAGGTATTACAATTACTTCTGCCGCTACAACATGTCACTGGACACTTGAAGAGTTCACTAAACCAAAGCCAGGAGCACTTGAGCATCGTATCAACATCATCGATACACCGGGCCACGTTGACTTCACAGTAGAAGTTGAGCGTTCACTCCGTGTACTTGATGGCGCAGTTGGTGTGTTCTGTGCGAAGGGTGGTGTTGAGCCTCAGTCAGAGAACGTTTGGCGTCAGGCTGACACATACAATGTACCTCGTATGGCATTCATCAATAAGATGGATATCTTAGGTGCAAACTTCTACGGAGCTGTTGACCAGATCCGTACAAGATTAGGAAAAAATGCTATCGTACTTCAGTTACCAATCGGTAAAGAGGACGATTTCAAAGGAATTATCGACCTTTTCGAGATGAAGGCATATATCTACAATGATGAGAAGGGTGACGATATCACAGTTACTGATGATCTTGGAGATATGGCTGATCAGGCTGCAGAGTATCGTACAGAGCTCATTGAGAAAATCTGTGAGTTAGATGACGATCTCATGATGCAGTATCTTGAGGGTGAGGAGCCATCTGTAGAGGATATGAAGAAGGTTCTTCGTAAAGCAACATGTGAGTGTACAGCTGTACCTGTATGTTGTGGTTCTGCATACCGTAACAAGGGTGTACAGAAGTTACTTGACGCTATTGTTGAGTACATGCCAGCTCCTACAGATATCCCTTCAATCAAGGGAACAGATCTTGAGGGAAATGAGATTGAGAGACATTCATCAGATGATGAGCCATTCTCAGCACTTGCATTCAAGATCATGGCAGATCCATTCGTAGGAAAGCTTGCATTCTTCCGTGTTTACTCAGGAAAATGTAAGGCAGGTTCTTATGTATTAAATGCAACAAAGGATAAGAAAGAGCGTATCGGACGCATTCTTCAGATGCATGCAAATAAGAGACAGGAATTGGATGAGGTTTACTCAGGTGATATCGCTGCTGCTGTTGGATTTAAATTCACAACAACAGGTGATACAATCTGTGATGAGCAGCATCCGGTTATCCTTGAGTCTATGGAGTTCCCAGAGCCAGTTATCGAGCTCGCTATCGAGCCAAAGACAAAAGCTGGACAGGGTAAGTTAGGTGAGGCTCTTGCAAAGCTTGCAGAGGAGGATCCTACATTCCGTGCTCATACTGATCAGGAAACAGGTCAGACAATCATCGCTGGTATGGGTGAGCTTCACCTTGAGATCATCGTTGACCGTCTTCTCCGTGAGTTCAAGGTTGAGGCAAACGTTGGTGCACCTCAGGTTGCTTACAAGGAGACATTTACAAAGGCTGTTGATCAGGAATACAAATATGCTAAGCAGTCAGGTGGACGTGGACAGTACGGACACTGTAAGGTTCGTTTCGAGCCAATGGATGCCAATGGAGAAGAACTTTTCAAGTTCGATTCAGAGGTTGTCGGTGGTGCTATTCCAAAGGAGTACATCCCATCAATCGGCGAAGGTATCGAGGAGGCTACAAAGGCCGGCTCTCTTGGTGGATTCCCAGTAGTTGGTATCCATGCAACAGTATATGATGGATCTTACCATGAGGTCGATTCATCAGAGATGGCATTCCACATTGCCGGATCTATGTGTTTCAAAGAGGCTATGGCAAAGGCCGCACCTGTATTACTTGAGCCTATCATGAAGGTAGAGGTTACAATGCCTGAGGAGTACATGGGAGACGTTATCGGTGATGTTAACTCTCGTCGTGGACGTATCGAGGGTATGGACGATCTCGGCGGTGGAAAGATTGTACATGCATATGTACCACTTGCAGAGATGTTCGGTTACTCTACAGACCTTCGTTCTAAGACACAGGGACGTGGAAACTACTCAATGTTCTTCGACAGATATGAGCCGGTTCCAAAGAATGTACAGGACAAGGTTCTTGCTAACCACGCAAAATAATTGCAAATTAGCAAACAATTTATAGTACAAATGATGATATATATACTATATATGGTATAAAAATCAAAAATAAAGGCATTTCCCCTTGAAAAAGGGGGATTTGCCGTAAAATTTACTTGAAAAAACTTTGATTATTTCGTATAATCAAAGCAGTCGGTAGATTATAAAAATAGCCCATGGGGCATAAAAGTTTAAGGAGGACGTTTCAAAATGGCAAAGGCTAAATTTGAAAGAACAAAACCACATTGTAATATTGGTACCATCGGTCACGTAGATCATGGTAAAACAACTTTAACAGCAGCTATTACAGCAGTATTAGCAGCTCGTGTCGCTGGTAACACAGCTACAGATTTCGCTAACATTGATAAGGCTCCAGAGGAAAGAGAGCGTGGAATCACAATTTCTACGGCTCACGTTGAGTATGAGACAGAAAAGAGACATTACGCACACGTTGACTGTCCTGGACATGCTGACTACGTAAAGAACATGATCACTGGTGCAGCTCAGATGGATGGTGCTATCCTCGTTGTTGCTGCTACTGATGGTGTTATGGCTCAGACAAAGGAGCACATCCTCCTTTCTCGTCAGGTAGGTGTTCCTTACATCATCGTATTCCTTAACAAGTGTGATATGGTTGACGACCCAGAGCTTATCGAGCTCGTAGAGATGGAAGTTACAGAGCAGCTTGAGGAGTACGGATTCAATGATTGCCCAATCATCCAGGGATCAGCTCTTAAGGCTCTTGAGGATCCAATGGGACCTTGGGGAGACAAGATCATGGAGCTTATGGATACTGTTGATTCTTATATCCCAGATCCACAGCGTGATACAGATAAGCCATTCCTTATGCCAGTAGAGGACGTATTCACAATCACAGGTCGTGGTACTGTTGCAACTGGTAGAGTAGAGCGTGGTACACTTCACCTCAACGACGAGTTAGAGATCCTTGGTGTTAAAGAGGACGTTCAGAAGACTGTTGTTACTGGAATCGAGATGTTCCGTAAGCAGTTAGACGAGGCTCAGGCTGGTGATAACATCGGAGCACTTCTCCGTGGTATTAACCGTGACCAGATCGTTCGTGGACAGGTTCTTGCTAAGCCTGGTACAGTAACATGTCACCATAAGTTCACAGCTCAGGTTTACGTTCTTACAAAGGACGAGGGTGGACGTCATACT
>UMKH01032864.1_pt1 | contig 13056 bp, 5 predicted proteins | sample 1966271 | NCBI WGS metagenome assembly UMKH01 (sample SAMEA4836172, study PRJEB28245) | human gut metagenome | biome: gut microbiome; material: fecal sample | place: Denmark | collected 2008 | reverse complement strand
GCACATTCCCGACCACACGGAGGTCTACGAAATCAACGGCCCTTACTTCTTCGGCATTGCCAACCGGTTTGAAGAGATCGTACTACAAACCAAGGAACAGCCTAAGGTACGCATCATCCGCATGCGGAAAGTTCCGTTCATCGACTCTACGGGTATCCATAACCTGACCAACCTGTGCGAGATGAGCCATCGCGAAGGGGTGCACATCATCCTGTCCGGAGTTAATCCGAAAGTGCACGAAGCCCTCAAGAAAAGCGGATTCTATGAACTGCTCGGCAAAAAAAACATCTGCGACAATATCCATACGGCCCTCGAAGTGGCCCGGCATTACCTGAACCGCTGACCCGTTTCTCCGGCCTTGACTAAAAAAACGGCCGCCCTCCCATATATATAATAGGTATATGGAAGGGCGGCCGTAACTTCGGCTATGCCATCTACAACGCAAGCAGTTGTTCACCGTGCGTCTTGGTCTTGACTTCTTTCGGAGAGAAGACCTTCTCAACCACTCCTTCTTCATTAATGATAAAGGTGGTACGGAAAGTTCCCATATACTTGCGGCCATACATGCTCTTCTCTCCCCATACGCCCATCTCATTGACCAGCGACTTTTCCGTATCGGCAATCAACGTGAAAGGCAACTCATGTTTCTCTATGAACTTCTTGTGCGAATCTGCACTGTCCACGCTGACCCCGATCACCTCGTATCCTTTACTCTTCAGCGCAGAATAGTTGTCGCGCAAGCTGCAAGCTTCGGCCGTACAGCCCGACGTATTGTCCTTGGGATAAAAATAAAGCACCACTTTCTTTCCACGGTAGTTGCTCAATAAAATCCGTTCTCCTTTTTCATTTACGCCCAGCACCTCGGGCGCCTTGTCTCCTACATTCATATTTTCTTTATTTTCAGGTTAAATATAATCGTCAGTTCAGCATCTTACGATTCACTCGCATTCGTCAATCGTATAGTTCACAAAATCATTGAAGGGCTTCATCAACTCGAAAATCCCGGCCGTACGGTCCAACCAGTTTTCACCACGGAAGAAATCATCCGGCACCGTGTGGCAAACGGAGTAATCTTTCGGCCTCAGATAATCCGGATAAGGGAAATCCTTCGGAAAGCCTTTAGGAAGGGTTTTCAAACGAGACTCGCCTATGACGGGAAATGCCGCCTTGAAATCTGCCGCCTCCACAATAGAGCGGTATTCATCTACCTCGTCCACGATGGACTGACGGACAGCTTTCAGTATCGGCGAAGGCAGGCACCACGCCCCACCGGCCAGCAAGCATTCGCCGGGCTGAAGGTGGAAATAATAACCGCTATGCCAGGACTTCTTGCCGCAAGCGTTGATATAGGCTCCGAAATGACGCTTATAAGGCGATTTGTCTTCCGAGAAACGGGTGTCGCGATAAAAACGATACGTACAATCCTTCACCGTAAGGTGGGCCACACTACCGTCAAATGTCGCGATACGATGGATAAGCGCCTGCACCATCTCCTCGAAAAGTCCGCGCGCTTCCTCGTACTGCCCTTTGTGTTCTGCAAACCATCCCCGGTCGTTATGCGCCGCCACATCTTTCAGGAAGTCCAATATGCAATCTATCTTTGCTTTCATGTATATCTCTGTTTTTATTTGCCAAAGGTAATATAAAAGCCCATAAAAAACAAAGCAAATGCTGCAACCTGTATAAAAAAGCGGTCATTGATTCAATTATATTACTATTTGACGTATTTATTATCTTCTTTCGCTCTTATAAAAATGTAAATTTACCGCGTCGAAATCTTTGATAACCCTATAGAAACAGGTTTCGCAGCATGATTTTCCGACGGTATGGGGCGGCCGCACTGTACATCAAATCATGCCTGTGGGACTTCATTACAACTTAACCATATAATTTAACAATTAATCACAATGAGAAAAAACACGTTACTCTTTGGAGTATTGTCCCTGTTCGGGGCAAGTCAGGCGATGGCCGACGATTGGGTCATCGAACTCATGAAAAACAACGCATCTCATCTTGAATTAGTCAAAGATGCGAGTTTCGATGTAGGTTACGGCTGCATCGGGAACACTTCGACGGAAACCGTCATCGGTTTGGGGGAAGTGGATTTCGGTACAGACGGAACAAACTACAAAGCCACCGGAGTGGAGTTCGCCCATGGATGGGGCAGCTATGACGAGGAGAAGATTGTAGTCCTCAGTGCCGGAGCCACGGCGGAAGAAGCTGTCCCGTTCAACGAAATGACCGTGACCCGCACTTACGGTTACCATCAGTTTGAACTGTTTGCCGAGAATCTGGACAAAGGAGACGGATTCGTCCTTCCCGCCGGTAAACAGAAAGTGTGGCTGACATTCCGGGCCGGACAAGGCAACCTGCGCTCGGTGAAGTTCTATGAAAACGCCATCTCCGAAGGAATGGAAGGCGTACAGCCTTGGCCCAACCAAGCGGAAGGCTACGGAGACATCACGACTTCCATAGAAGCTGCCGCATTTGAAAGAGCGGTGGAAGTACCGGAAAATCCGGAAGAAGACCCTTACAAAGATGCCAAATACGATGAAAATACGGCATGTTGGGGCGGAACAAACGACGGATTCATCGTAAAATCCACCGAGGAAATAGACTTCGGCAACGGAGATTTCCAACAATTAGTGGCCTACATCGGGCATGACGGCGAAAGATACACGGAATATATGGAATTCTATATCGACGAAGTAAAACCGGAAAACATGGTGGCCAGGACATGGGCAGGCATCAATATACAGGAATGGAACAAGTTCACACCGGTGGCCACTACGTTGAAAGAGGTGACGGGCAGCCATTATCTGTATGTGAAATGGGGCAATGCCACGAACCTTCACCAGATAGATTTGGTCAAAGAACCCGTCTGGTATGAGAATCCGGACTGCGGAGTCGTTTACGACAATGCACAACCGTCGGAGAATGCTGTGGTATTCGTGACCAAAGGTGAGTCCGGAGCTACGGAAGGCGGAGACGTTTCGCTGGGCGAAACTGCCTGGAAAATAATCCAGCCCATCAGCGGGGATGCCAAGTGCGAAGGCAGCAACATCGGTTTTACCAAAGCCGGCGTAGTGGTAATGTACCAGAACATAGACTTCAAGAACGGTTACTATAAGGATGTATTCATCAACGCTTCTTGCGACAAGACCTATATCGGCAGTACCACAGAAGAGGCTAATTACTCTTTATACGTAGACTTGGATGACATCGACTGGGCCACCGTGACGAACTTAGACGAGCTGCATAGCGCACTCGAAGGCCGTGAGCCGGTGGCTGTGGTCAGGGCACAAGGTACCGGCGCGTGGAGCAACAAACTCACCACTACCGCCCCGTTAAGCCATGTGGAAGGCATACATAATTTATATGTGGTCTATAATTTGCCCGACAGGGACAATATCGGTGCCAACATCTACGGATTGTATCTGGATCCGGGACAGAACCCGGAAGAGCCTCAACCTGCTACCGGCGACTTGTTCATCCCGCTCATGAAGAGCAATGCGGAAAACATCGAATTGGTGACAGACGCGTCTTTTGACGTGGGATACGGAAATATAGGTAACACCAGCGAAAACACCGTCATCGGATTGGGAGAGGTGGATTTCGGAACAGACGGAAACGCCTATCAGGCTACCGGTGTGGAGTTTGCCAACGGTTGGGGTACGTATGGTGAAGCCAAATACGTCGTACTCAGCGCCGGCGCGACTCCGGAAGAAGCCGTCCCGTTCAATGAAATCAGGGTGGAAAGAACTTTCGGTTATCACCAGTTCGATATGTTTGCCGAAAACATGAAAGAGGAAGACGGTTTTGCACGTCCTACCGGTAAACAGAAAGTATGGCTGACTTTCCGTGTCGGAAATGGAAACTTGCGTTCCGTAAAATTCTACGAAGAAGCTATACCAGAAGAAGAGGAAGGTTTGCAACCATGGCCCAGCGAAATGGAAGGATACGAAGAACTGACCACTGTTATCGACGGTTCTGCTCTCGTGAGGGCGGTAGAAGTTCCGGAAAATCCGGAAGAAGACCCCTACAAGGATGCAAAATACAACGAAGAAACGGGATGCTGGGGAAGTACAAACGACGGATTCATCGTCAAATCCAATGAAGAAATAGACTTCGGCAACGGAGAATTCCAACAACTGGTAGCCTATATCGGTCACGATGGTGAAAGATACACGGAATACATGGAGTTCTATATCGACGAAGTAAAACCGGAAAACATGGTGGCCAGAACATGGACAGGCATCAATATACAGGAATGGAACAGCTTTACGCCGGTAGCCACTACGTTGAAAGAGGTGACGGGTAGCCACTATCTGTATATAAAGTGGGGAGATGCCACGAACCTGCAGAAAATCGAATTGGTCAAGGATTCCGTCTGGTTTGAAAATCCGGATTGCGGAGTGGTATATGAGGACGTACAACCTTCTGAAAATGCTGTTATGTTCACCACAACCGGAGAAAACGGTGCCACAGAGGGAACAGACATCAACCAAGGCATACAATGGGAAGTCATCAAGCCTATCAGTGGGGATGCACGATGCGAAGGAAGCAACATAGGTTACACCAAAGCCGGCGTAGTCGTAGCTTACAAAGGCATCGACTTCAAGGACAATTACTATAAAAAGGTTTTCATCAAAGCATCCTGTGAACCGTCATACATTGGCAGTACCATAGAAGATGCCAACTATACGCTTTACACAGACTTGAACGACATTGACTGGGGGAACGTCACCAACCTGGAAGAATTGAATGCCGCACTCGAAGGACGCGACCCCGTGGCCGTTGTCAGGGCACAAGGTACCGGAAGTTGGAGCAACAAGCTGACGACAGCCGGTGATTTGGATGACTTAAGCGGAATACACGACTTGTACGTAGTCTATAACTTGCCCGACAGGGACAATATCGGTGCCAACATCTATGGCTTGTACCTCGACCCGGGAGAGAATCCCCAAAGTATCAAAGAAAACATACTCCAAGGAAATGGAATAGAAGTACGAGGCCATGGCAACCGTGCCACCATTTATACCGACACGGATACGCATGTCACTGTCTACAGCGTAAACGGAACGACCATAACAAACATGAACGTAAAAGGCGGTGTCACACTCATCGACAACCTTAATTCGGGTATCTATATCCTGAAAGCTACTGACAAGAACGGTAAGACAACCACCAAAAAGTTTATCGTGCAATAAAAAACACCTAACCTTTGGATGCGAGGCGAACATGACCTCGCATCCATTCCCAAAATAACCTTTATGAAAATAAAACACATGATTGCCGCAAGCCTGCTATTGCTCACAGGCATACAGGCGGCAAATGCCGTAGAATGGCAGATGAAACAGGGGCCGATGATGACCCCGTGGAGCGAAACCATAGACGTCAACAACATACTCGGCGAATATCCCCGTCCGCAAATGGAACGGGAAGAATGGCTCAACCTAAACGGAGTCTGGGACTTGAGAAAGGCCGTAGAGGGAGAAGCATACCAAGCAGGCTTTACGTACGACAAGAAGATTCTGGTACCTTTCCCTATTGAATCCGCCCTTTCCGGCATCATGGAAGAAAGCGACAACCAATGTTATTGGTACAAGCGAACCCTGACCATACCGGAAAGCATGAAAGGGAAAAACATCCTATTGCATTTCGATGCCGTGGACTGGGAAGCCACGGTCTACGTGAACGGTAAGAAAGTGGGCAGTCACACCGGAGGCTACGACCCGTTCTATTTCGACATCACCTCTGCTTTAACGGACGGAGGCGAACAGGAAATAGCCGTTTATATCCATGACAATACGGGAGCAGAAGGCCAACCTAAAGGCAAACAAGCCTTGAACAAGTGGGGATGCTGGTACACTCCGGTCAGCGGCATCTGGCAGACGGTTTGGCTCGAACCGGTGAATCCGGTACACATTACCCGACTGTCTATCGAACCGGACGTGGACAATTCCTGCTTCAAACTGCAAGTGAACGCCACCGGAGACAGCGAAGCCACTGCCGACATCCGGTTGTCAGACCCAGACGGTAACACTGTGGCTTCATTGCAAGGCGTAGCCACAGGCACCCCATGCACCTTGCCTGTAAACGCTCCGGAACTGTGGTCGCCGGAACGTCCCTACCTTTACGACCTCAACATCACACTATCCTCGGGAGGACAACAAACCGATGCCGTAAAAAGCTATTGCGGCATGCGCAAAATTGAAGTGAAAAACGTAGACGGCACACCGCGTATCTTCCTGAACGGTACACAAATATTCCAAATGGGACCGCTGGATCAAGGTTGGTGGCCCGACGGACTGTACACGGCACCCAGCGACGAAGCCCTCCTGTTCGACATCAAAGCGATGAAAGAACTCGGCTTCAACATGATACGCAAACACATCAAAGTGGAGCCGTCACGCTGGTACATGCATTGCGACCGTGAAGGAATTCTGGTATGGCAAGACCTGCCCAGTCCGAACCTTCCAGAAGGACACGAAGCCTTCGCAAGGCAAAACTTCGAAGAGGAAGCCGTCCGCATCATAGATGCTTTCGAAAACCATCCGAGCATCGTGCAATGGGTCGTATTCAATGAGGGGTGGGGACAGTTCGACACCGAACGGATGACGCAAGTAGTCATCGACAAAGTCAGTCCGCAAAGTCTTGTCTGCTGTGCCAGCGGATGGAACGATGCCGAAATCGGTGACATAAAGGACTCTCACAGCTATCCTTATCCATCTTGTCCGATCGACCAAAAACGTGCTTGCGTCAACGGCGAATACGGGGGCATCACACTAAAAGTACCCGGACATATCTGGCCGGGCGGTGACTTCGGCTACACGACAGTGGAAACACCGGAAGACTTTACTGTCATGTTCAACGACTTGGCAGACAAAATCAAGGACCATTATTATTATGGGCTTAATGCAGCCGTTTACACACAGTTGTCGGACGTGGAAATTGAGAAAAACGGCATCTACACTTATGACCGGCGCATATTGAAACCATATTCACCCACAGGGGATTTGAAAAATAAAATATTAGAGTGCATCAATATGCCGCAAAGCGAGGTGAAAGTACAGACCGTCGTATCGACCGCTAAGGAACATAAATACAAATGGAAGTTCATCACCGAAGACAATGCACCGAGATATTGGTTCGCCAAAGAGTTCGACGACAGCCTATGGCCCAAAGGTACCGCAGCGTTCGGAAGGAGTTCCGTATGGACCACTCAGGGCATCATTTCAATACCATGGACAACTGAGCAAATCTACCTGCGCCGCTGGTTCTACTTGGGCGATGTCACCCAAGAAATGATCGACTGCATGCGCTTCATGATTTATCATGACGATGACATCTTCATCTATATCAACGGAGTTTGGGCTGCCACGAAAAAAGGTTCTGTTTCCAATTACATTCCTTACGACATTTCCGACGAAGCACGCCAGACCCTCAAACCGAACAGTTGGAACCTGATAGCCGTGAAATGTATTCAAACCGGTTACGACCAAATCGTAGACGTGGGCATCTCGGCGTTTTCAGCCACAGATTTCCATTATAAAGAGGTGTACGACGAATTCACGAACAAAGACTTTACCGAGTTTCCGGAACCGGGCAATCCGACAGAACCGGTATTTGAAAAAGTGAAATATCCCGTGCCGGACGAGCAAGCGGCCACGGCCATCGTCCGCGGACAGTTCCTCCACTCCACCGACCGCTCCGACGCGGCTTGGGGCGACTATGACAACGACGGATTCCTGGAAGTCACTTATTCCGGCAACAACGAACACCAACGGATAACCTCGCGGAAAAAGTTCTCCGCCCTGTATGACTATCAAGAAGACGGAACATTCAAGAAGCTGGACAGTCCCTTCGATGTGGTATATTATGCTTGCCCCACATGGTTCGACTACAACAACGACGGCTTAATGGACTTGTTCGTACCCGGAGTAAAATCTATGGACTATGAAAACGACCTCGACGATGTGGTCGCCTACCTGTACGAGAACAAAGGAATCGGACCGGACGGAAAATATGTCTTTGAAGAAGTAAATCAAGCCACACCGGAAAGCAATCTCATGGGAATCTCTCCTATCTACGGCTCGCTGGACGGTGGACGGTCGCGCCACTACGTCTCCGTGGGCGATTATGACAAAGACGGTTATCTTGACCTCGTCATCGCCGGACTGGATGACTACGAAGACACAAACGGAATCACGGATGAGAACGGTAAGCCCGTCGTACACCACGACCGGCGCGTGCTTTACCTCTATAAAAACAATAAAGGGAAAGGGTTCATCCGACAAGAAACCCCTCTGGACGACGACAAACCCTTCACGGGGCTATCAAGAGGTTCGGTACATTTTGCCGATATGGACAACGACGGTTGGCTGGATATCATTTCATCCGGTTACGGCCCGGGCGAAGGCAATCTCCGCATCTACTGGAACAATGGCGACGGTACTTTCTCTGAAAACGGGCAATACCTGTACGGATCATACGATTCGTCTTGTTTCCCCTGCGACCTGAACGCCGACGGGTGGACGGACATCGTCGTCACCGGGTACTCTGCCACGAAAGGGCAAAATGCCAAATCATTCTATGTGTACCGCAATAAAGGCGGACGGACATTTGAAATGTTGGACGATTTGTTCTGCAGATTTGAAGGAGTAGACGGAGCTACCCCCTCGTTCGGCGACGTGAACCATGACGGACTGCCGGACATCTTAGCAGGCGGACACGGCGAAAGCCATGAAATCACGACTTGGCTTTATCTGAACCGGGGAGATTTCTGCTTCAAGCCTTGCGGCGGATGGTATGATACGGCATCTCCTTGGACATTCGATCGTGTAACCCATGGTAATAACCACTTGATAGATTTCGACAACGACGGTTATCTGGATGCCTGGAACATGGGATGGGCGCATAGCGACGTATGTTCACGCGAATGCGCCACCGAACTTTACCGGAACACGTCGTCCGACGCGGGAGCCGTCTCCAACGAAGCCCCCACCGCTCCCCAAAACCTGAAAGCCGTCTACGACCAAGCCACAAAGATGGTCACTTTCAGTTGGGACGCAGCTTCGGACGACGTCACTCCCCAAGAAGCCTTGCAGTACAACCTGTATTTGAAAAAGTCGGGTTCAGACAAATTCTTCATGACCGTGCCGGCAGACGTGCAGACCGGTTTCATCAAAACTGGGGAAATCTCGGGACAAATCTCGACGACCGCCTACTCCATGTACATAGACGACGAGGAAGCCACATATGAATGGGGCGTACAGGCCATCGACAACGGCAAGAGGGGCGGAGCGTTCACACTGTCCCGTTTCGACCCGTCCGGCAGCTCCGTAGAGGAATATATGCTCCCCGGCGTCCGGATATATGGTGCAAACGGCAAACTGCATTACCACGTGAACGAAAGCACAACCCTGACCGTCATGGACGAAACCGGCACCACCATCTCCCACATGACAGTCGACGACAGCGGAACAATCGATATTCCCCGATGCGGGGTCTATCTCATAAAAGCCGATATAGGACATAAGACACAAACTTTCAAAGTAATCTTATAACCGCTTTCACAAACAAATTTACGTACACTTCCGCAGATAAAACCACATTATCCAACAGCCGGAAGTGTACGTTTCTTTTTCTCTTCCCCCCGTTTTGGTGCAGCTATTACATTATTTGAAGCATCCATCAACTTTTTGAAAGCCTCGGAATACATACCTTTGCTTGAGAAAGAAACTATTTTTTATAACCATTAAAAACATTCATCATTTATGTACAAAAGTTTAAGAAGCATGCTGCTCATGTTAGCCTGTGCAGTGTGTGGCTCGGTCCTTGCCCAAGACAACCTGAAAGCCATGCAACAGAAATTCGTCAACGAGAAGTTCGGTATGTTCATCCATTTCAACATGCCCTCATTTGTGGACGAAGACTGGCCTGAACCCGACACGCCGGCCGAAACCTTCTACCCAAAGAAACTGGACTGTAACCAATGGGCCGAAGCTGCCCTTAGTGCGGGAATGAAGTTCGGATGCCTGACCACAAAACACCACAGTGGTTATTGCATCTGGGACACGAAGACTACGGAATACAACGTCATGAACAGCCCCCTGAAACGTGACGTGGTACGGGAATACGTAGACGCTTTCCGTAAAAAAGGGTTGGACGTGATGTTATATTATTCCATCCTCGACACGCACCATCGTCTACGTCCGGGATTTATCAACCGCAACCATATAGATTTGATTAAAAACCAGTTGAAGGAGCTGCTGACTAACTACGGCCCCATTTCCGCCCTCATCATCGACGGTTGGGACGCTCCTTGGTCGCGCATTTCATACGAAGAAGTCCCGTTCGACGACATCTATCACTTCATCAAACAGCTCCAGCCGAACTGCCTCGTCATGGACTTGAACTCTGCCAAATACCCACAGGACGCATTGTTCTACACCGACATCAAGTCCTTCGAACAGAATGCCGGACAACACATTTCCAAAGACACCAACCGGATGCCGGCCTTGTCGTGCCTGCCGCTGAACTCGTCGTGGTTCTGGAAAAGCGACTTCCCCACAACGGACGTGAAATCGCCCGAATGGATTGTCAACGAGAACCTGATACCTTTCAACAAAGCATACTGCACCTTCATCCTCAACGTGTCGCCCAACCGGGACGGATTGATTGACGACAATGCCTTGGAGGCGTTGAAAGAAATCGGCCGCCTTTGGAAAGGAAAAGAAGGTGGCGAAATGACGTTGGGCGAATACGAACGTCCGATTACGGCAGAAAACATCGCCAAACACCGTCCGGCCAATTCCAGTTGGAGTTACGATTCTTTCATTATGGATTTCGGAAACGACGACAACTTCGGCTCGGCCTGGCATTCCAATCCGAGAATCAAAGAACCATGGTACGAAGTGGAATTTGAACGCACGCGCCCGTTCAACATGATTTCATTGGTGGATGATAACCAGAGTTTCAGCAGCTATCGCGTGCACTACCTCAAAGACGGAGTTTGGCATGAGATTCCCGTGACTCCGAAAGACGGAAAAGTAAAAGTGCACCGCTTCGATGAAGTCTGGGGAAACAAAGTCAAAGTCACTTTCACCAAGAAGAACGAAAACGAACGCATGTACCTGAATGAAATAGGCGTGTATAACGAACGCCGCGACTAAAAAAAGATCCCCTTATTCCATCCTCTCCAATCCGGAAGGGAAAAGAATAAGGGGATTATTATACGTGTACGGCATCTAAAGCCGACACGTCTTAACTTATTTCACCCACAAACGGAAAGCACCCTTTTGGGTCTTCACGATGTATAATGTATTGGTACGCAAGGCTACCGGAATAACAGCGCCTTCATACCGACCGACCAAAGCTCCTGTCAGGGCGTATATTTCCACGCGTCCGCCGCAAGGAACGTAAAGGTTGCCATTGGCATAAGCCACTTTGTCATTCTTATTGCTCACACCCGCAACGGAAGAACCGTCCTTGACGGTCAATGTACCGTCTACCGTAGTCACCACATAATTCTCCGGTTCTTCGCTCACGGACACCTTGATGGGATAAGTGCCGGCCGTCAACGGTTCGGGCAAATTCACCGTAGCCACGGGCATGTCGGTAAATACCGTCTCAGCCTTGTCTTTGTTCACGAACCCTTCATACACGAGTTCATACGTCTCGGGCAGGTCACCGTCAAGATTGACCTCCACATCGTTGGCCTTGATAGTGAGGGCAGCCTTCTGGATGTCGAAAGCAACTTTTGTAGTAGTGGCACCATAATCCACACCGTCTACCGTCTTAGGTGCCGTAGTCACGACCAGTTCCACCTTTCCGGCTTTCTTAGCCGTAACCACGCCTTTGTAGGTCATACTTACCACCCCGGAAGTCAAGACAGTGCTATTGTAAGTAATCCCGTGTTCGTTGGTCACCAACGTAAATTCATCGCCGTAAGTCACCGTCTCAGGCACTGTTACTGTAATGCCCGGGCTCTCAGCCATAACAAGCTTGGCCACATCGGGCACAATGCTGACAAGTTCAAAATTGTCGAAAGAAACTTTTTCGGGCAACTGGACTGATACCGGGAACTCGTCGCCCACAACGGCATCCTTGTTCACGTTGCACACCACTTCGGGCTGGGTGGCCAAAGCCGCCAAAACGTCCTCATCATCATACACCGCATCAGAATAGCCGGTCGTGAAGATATATTCTTCTTGTCCCACAGCAGCGTTTACCGTACGATATTTTTCGTCATCGTAAGCCGTAGATAAAGTGTTGCTACCGTATTTGACATACACGCCTACCTTATTCTTTACCACCTTGAATTTCGCATCTTCGGCAAATTTCAAATCGTAGTTCTCTGCCGCACCGCCACTCAACTTAGCCGCACGTTCGCTACCTACAGCTTCCGCATCTTTCGGCGCAGATGCCGATACCGTGGGCAACTTGGACAAAACCTCAGAAGCGTCTTTTTCTGCATCATTCCATTTCCAGCCGTCATAAACGAAAGTATAATGGCATTTCCCCTTGTCCATGTTAGACGTAGACACAGCTATACCACGCCATGTCCAAGCATCATCGGCCAATGACACGTTGAGCGGTGCTTTAGCCACGGTCAATGTCATGGGTTCGGATTCAGCCGGAGTGAAATCATCGCTGCCCGGTTGGCTGGCGGTCACTACGACCTCGCCCGCACCGACAGCACGAACCTTTCCGTCTTCGCCCACTTCGAGCACGCCTTCCTTGGAGAAGCTGTACGCCAAAGCGTCCTTAGTATTATTGGAAATGAAACCCAAACCATCCACCTCGTCGCCATAAGTCAACGCCGGAATCTCGGCAGGCAACTGGATTTCGGCACTCACTCCCTTAAACGTCAAAGTGTAAGTGTTTACCTTCTCACCCATAGCCGTTTCATCCTTCACCGTAATGGTCGTCACATTGCTTTCCGTAACGGTTTCCACTGTCGCGTCCTTACCGAAAGCCGTAGCCACGATGTCCTTACCCTGCAAGTCGGCAGGCAGTTGGTAATCGAACACACCGTCGGAGAATCCGTTC
>UMKH01017393.1_pt1 | contig 13066 bp, 17 predicted proteins | sample 1966271 | NCBI WGS metagenome assembly UMKH01 (sample SAMEA4836172, study PRJEB28245) | human gut metagenome | biome: gut microbiome; material: fecal sample | place: Denmark | collected 2008 | reverse complement strand
CCGCCGGCTCTCGCCAGCGTCGCCCTCCCCTGACGAGTTCGAGGAGATCGTAAAGTTCTACAACGACACCTGCAAATCGCTGCGTCCCGTAAAAACACTTACCGACAAGCGGCGGGAGGCTGTATATGCCCGGCTCCGCGAGCACGGCCGGGAGGCTGTTTTCGACGTGATCCGGGCCGCCGGCCGGTCGTCGTTTCTCGCCGGACAGAATACTCGCGAATGGACGGCCGACTTCGATTGGATTTTCAGACCGGTAAATTTCGTGAAAGTGCTGGAAGGCAAATACGAAAACAAAGAAAAGTCGCAACAGCATGGAAACGAAAGCGATCAACCCTCCGTAACGTCCGTTAAAATACCCCTCTAAATTGCAGATTATGACTGAAACGACAATACCCCAAGCCGTAGAACTGGAGCGATCCGTAATCGGTGCGTTGCTACAGGACCCGAACAGAATTGCGGATGTGGTTAAAATACTATCGCCCGAATCGTTCTACGATGAAAAAAATACGGTTGTTTATCGGACATTGCTCGATATGTTCGATAACAATACCCCGGTTGATTTATTCGTGGTCGGGAGACGGTGCGAGAAATCGCCGTTATTCGAAGATCGCGCCGGCATTATGTATGTCACGGATTGTTATACCAAAGCAGGCACTGGCACCGATCTGGTATATAAGGCACAGATTATAGCGCAGATGTATATTCTTCGCTTGCTGATGTCGGCCGGGTTGAGGATTCATTCGCTCGCCAGCGACGATAAGGCAGACGTAGCCGACGTGCTGGATGAAACGAATAGCCTGATCGATAAAATCAATGCGCTAACTTGTGGCAATTCTGCGGAGCGGTCGATTCGGGACAGTATTTCGGAAGCGCTGAGGCGGACGGAACGGCGACAAGAGGCGCGCAAAGCCGGGTTATCGTGTGGCATTCCTACCGGCATATCGGATTTGGATCGGCTTACGGGCGGCTGGAAAGGCTCGCAGTTGATTGTTTTAGCTGCCCGCCCGTCTATGGGCAAAACGGCCCTAATGCTTCATTTTGCCAAAGTGGCGGCGAGATACGGCACGCCGGTTTGTATTTTCTCGCTGGAAATGTCGCACGTCAGCCTGTCGGACCGTCTGTTGCTTTCCGAGTGCGACGTTGAGGCCGATTCCTATCGCAACGCCGATCTGTCCGCTGAGGACTGGCAAGAGCTCGAAAGCGCGACTGCCCGGCTGGAAAGGCTGCCTATCCATGTAGACGATAATGCCGTCGTCTCGATGCGGTATATAAAAACCCGCTGCCAAATCCTGCAAAAGCGGGGCAAATGCGGCATGATTATGATCGATTATTTGCAATTGGCCGACACCTCGACCGGGCAGCGCAATCGCAATCGGGAGCAAGAGATCGCCCAAGCCAGCAGGCAGGCCAAGATCATAGCCAAAGAGTTGGACGTTCCGGTCGTGTTGCTTTCTCAGCTATCCCGCAGGTGCGAGGAACGGGCAGACAAGCAGCCGCAATTATCGGACTTGCGGGAATCGGGTGCGATAGAGCAGGACGCGGATATCGTGGGGCTTTTGTATCGTCCGGCCGCTTACGGCATCAGAGAGATAAATACGAACAGATTCGGCTGTATCTCGACGGATGGTCTCGGGATAATCAATATCGCCAAACAAAGGGACGGGGCCACCGGTTGGGCGGTATTTTCCCATAATCCGAGTATGACCAAGATACGGGATTGGGATTCTTTGGGAAGCAATGGGGATTCGCCCAAAAGCCCTTTTTAAGCTCTTTTAACCCTTAATCGCTGGCACTAACCACAGAGATAACGAGTAAAACAATATTTAAAACTTTTTAATCATGGAAGAAAAAAGCATTATCCAACTTATCAAGGAACAAGCCAAAAACTCAAAGAATGCTTACGAATGGATGGAAAGCCTGCCGGGAGACGTTGTCCGGTCTATCTTAGAACGGGCCGATGCCGTAAAGCGTGCCCTTGAATGGGCGGAAAGCCTACCGGATGCAGACCAAAACGATAACGAGGGTTACACACACAAATTTTTTACACGATTAACAAACTAAAAAAACGATTATGAAAAAACAGAGTTACACAGCAATTATTTCGGCACATAAGGCCGCTATACCTCAGATACAGGCCGCCGTTTCTGCGTTGGATAAATCCGGATTGACCGCAGCGGGCACCTCAATTAAGTTATTGGCAGAGGGAGACCTTGTAAGCTTTCGGGACAGGGCAATGATAATCGCCGAGGAAGATGCCAAACAGATAAAAAGCGCACACACTCGCAAGATGTTGACGAAGGAATCTTTGGAATATATGAACGGTGTAATCGTCGATTCGGCCCGGGTGGTTCGTGAGGCACTACGGCTCGATGAGGAGGATCGTCTCGATTATTCGGCATATGATATACAGGGAGGGGAAGTTGTATTATCTCCCGAATGGTTGGAAAATAAAAACCGGGAGAAACTGATCGAAGAATCCCAAACACGGGGACGAATAATGCAGTTATTCGAGGACCTGAAACGGCAGATAGAGGAAGTTAATGCGTTTGTCGCCGATAACCAGTATTATGAACGCGGGCTACTCCCGGAAAATAGTGACAAGCGCTGTATCATTCGCTTGGGAGATACTGGGGAACTGTATTTCGACAGAGAAGCATTCGACTATCTCTTTGATTAAAATGACATTTGGGCATAAAAAAAGGATGAAAGACTTTCCCGTATCTGAGAATAAAGGCACGGGGAAGTCTTTATCGATTGCTCGTTTTCACCTCGTTGCAACCTCGCTGTCCCCTTTGTGTAACCTTTGTGTCCCTTTGGGTAACCTTTGGGTTGTTTTCAGTAAGAGGATGAGGCAAAACGGTTATCGGGCGTAGTTTAAAATTCCGGTTACATGAACAAGCCAAAGGAAAAACGCAGAGGAGGCGTTTATGACGATTCGGAAGTGTACATTGATTATTCCCGGAAACGGTTGATGATTATGATACGCATGATAACAAGACGAACCGCCAAATACCGAATGGCAGATAGACGGCTCAGAAGACCTCGTAAATCCCGATCTGAATCCTAATTGTATGCACATAAATGTTTGCATTTTGATTAAACTAAAACAAAATCACACCATGACGGCCGCTCGCCGAAGCAAGAAAAACTCTAATTAAGATGGCTAAACTTAAATTTGAAACGACGGCTAATTTAAAGCCTATCGACGACCTTCTTATTCGTATCAAGGAGTTGGAGCAGCATATCGCCTCGCTCAAAAAAGAGATGCGCTCGATCAATGCCGCAGACCCTAAAATAGACCCCTTGCTCAAAGACCTGAAGGCGTCGAAAGAGGAAATAAACAACCTGGTAGCGGAAATCAATCGGATCAAGCAGGCTCAGTTGGACAGACAACGCGAGCAGGAACAGGCTGCGACTCGGGAGAAAGAATCCATCGCCTCGCTGCTGCGGGCCTATGAAGAATTGCGTCAAAAGGTAGCCGATACCGCGAATAAAAGCACCTCGCCAAGTTCCGGAGCGAATAATGCCCCGTCGATCAAAGAGGAAACGCAGGCTTACGATGAGCTTCTCAGTAAAATAAGAACCCTATTGGGCAGCCGGGAGGAAACCATTGCCTCAATGCTCAGAGAAGAGAATGCGATTCGTTTGATTAAGAAAGAGCTAAAAGGCTTGCAAAAGCTCGAATCCGACGGCATAAATCTTACGGAAGCCCAAAGACAGCGGAGAATCCAACTGACAAGCTCTCTCGAAGAACACAAGCAATCGGTTTCACAGCTCAAGCAAATACTCGCGAACGAAATAAAATCCGAGCAGGCCGTTCGTGGCTCGATGAATGAGATGTCACAGTCTTTGGGAACAATGCGCATGTTTTACAGGACCCTGAACGAGGAAGAGCGCAATACTCAATTCGGCCAAGAGCTTTTGAAACGCATCCAACTGGTCGATACGAAAATAAAAGAGCTGGACGCATCGATCGGCAATCATCAGCGCAATGTAGGCAATTATGCCTCGCACTGGGACAGCCTCGGGTTTTCAATCCAACAAGTAGCACGGGAGCTTCCCTCTATTTCTTATGGCCTGAATGTTTTTTTCGGAGCCATATCCAATAACCTGCCTATTTTGGCTGACGACATCCGGCGAGCGATAGCGAAATATAAAGCCGCTGTTGCTGAAGGGAAAGCGGCTACCCCTGTATGGAAACAGATCGTGAAATCCATCTTCTCATGGCAAACGGCATTGGTAGGCGGAATTACCCTGCTCACTCTTTACGGGAATGAAATCGCCGACTGGGTCGAGGAATTATTTAAAGGCAAAAAACAAATCGATGCAGCAGCGATTGCACAAGAACATTTTCACAATGCAATAAGCAAGGGGACTACTGATGCTCAACGGGAAATAACAAAACTGGATTTGCTGTATAAGGCAGCTACTGACACTTCCAAAGCATACGATGAACGTCGGATTGCCATTGAAAAGCTGCAAAAAGAATACCCAGCGTATTTCGGCAATATGGACGCGGAACTGATTGCGGCCGGTATGCTTAAAAATAAATACGATGAATTGCGGGCCTCTATTATCGAAGTTTCCAAAGCAAAAGCAGCACAGGATATTTTGTCGGAAAATCAGAGCACTATTTTGAAAATTCAGGGTACTGATGAATATAAAGACATACTATCCTATGCTCAAAAAATAAGAAACATACCGGCCAAAATCAACGAGCTAAAAAGTAAAGGGATCGGGGAAGATTCCCCCCTAATAAAAGGGCTTAGGCTTAGTATTCGCTGGCTATGGAATAGTATCGAGAAGTCAAGCAAAGAAATCGGGAAAAAGTTGGAGTTGCCCGAAGACGCATTTACGGACATCAGGCAATATATCGAGGCTCTAAACAAGGCAAACGAGAAGTTGGCCATGACTGCCGAGACCTTATACACACGCGAATCGCCTGATGATAAAAATAATTATGCCTCTAAATTGCAAAAGGGCCAAAACAAAGTAATTGCGACCCGGGAATCCCTTGCAAAAGCCCTACGAGCGAATGAGTCTGGACTTCGGAAATCGCTAATTGACATTATGAAAGACGGGCAAAACAAAGAAATTGCTCAGATGGAGGCCGAAACCAAAGAGAAACTTGCTAAAATACAAGAAGATGGACAAAAAATTACTGAAGCATATAAAAAATTAGGAAAGAGTTCGGAACATTACCAAATTGGTCAGAAAATGGTTTCTGAATTTGGTAATGGAAACGTTGATCTACTTACACGTCCGTTGATCGATTCTGCAAAATTAATCGAAAAAGGATGGACGGAAGCGGGAGAGGGGGTTGCTACCTTATTTAGTTCTCAGTTTGGTATTTTAAATCAGGAAGGGGAAAAAGTAGAGATACTTGTTACTCCTATTTTACCCAATGGAGATGTTCTTTCCCCGAGTGAGTTAGAAGATTATGTATATAATGAATTAGAAGGTGTGCCGAACATACTTCAGGCAGATAAAAAAGGTATATTGATATCTTTGGGTGTAAGTGAAGATGGTAAAGCTGGGGAAAATTTGCATTTGGCGCAAGAAAAATATTATAAAGAAGATATAGCGCTTTTTCAGCGATCCCAGAATGTTAAAATTGCTGAAGATGTAAAACGAGCTGCCATTGTCGCAAAATATGCCCGGCAGGAAGAAGAACTTTGGCGCAACGTGGCCGATGTTTTTTTGTCGGAAGAAGCCCGCAAGCGGCAAGGAGTTCAAAAGACGTTCGACGAATACCGCAGACTGGCGGAATCGCTGCTTAAGGGTGGCTCTATTGGAGAAAGCGAGTATAATGCCCTCATGGGCGAAATAGGAAGGGCCGAGAAACAAGCAGCCTTTTCCGATCTGCTTCAAAAGTATCAAAGCTACACGGATAAACGGATTGAATTGGAGCGTCTGTTTGATGAAGAAGAAAAGACATTATTAGCTAACCGTACCGAAGAAAATGCAGATACGATAGATAGATCTTTGCATGAACTGGCCCGCCGCCGGGCCAAAGAGTTAGCCGAAATGGATTACATGGCACAAGCCGGGCAAAGCTTGTGGGGCCGTTTGTTCGATAATTATTCCAGCTATACGAATAAACAGCTACAGGAGATCATCGTTCATGCACAACAGGTCTTGGACTATGTAAATAATACGAAGTTCGAGGATATATCCCCCCGGTTCGGTATGTCTGCGGAACAGTTGCAGAACCTAAAAACCAATGCTGCCGACTTATCGGCAGCATATGACGCATTAGGCGGGAGACTGGAGCTATTGGACAAACAAAATCCATTCGGCGCCATGATTCGATCCTCCCAGTTGTTGAAGAAAAACACGGCCGAAATAGAAAAAGCGGAACGGGAACTCGCGAAAGCACAAGCCAGCGGCGATAAACAAGCCATCGAAGATGCCCAAAAAAAACTGGAGGGATTACAGCGGCAACAAGCATTATTAAAAGGCGGATTAAAGTCCGCAGCACAGGCGGCAACGTCTTATTTGGGCGAAGTAGGCGATTCATTGCAACGAATCGGCGAGGCTGCGGGGGATGCCGATCTTGCCAGTTTCGGTAAAGCGCTTTCCGAAGTATCCAATATAGCGGATAGATTTATATCCGGCGATGCTATCGGAGGAGTAATATCGACCATTACAACCGGACTTTCTGCGATCTTTTCCAGTCGGGCCAAATACCGGGCCGCACTCAAACAGATGCACGACGATCAAATCGCCTTTGCTCACGAATACAGGCTTCTGTTATCGGATATTCGCTTGGAAGCAGAGGGAGCGTCCAATGCCTTTAGCGATGATATTTTTGCTAAAGGCATCGCCGCCCTGAAAGAGATGAGCGACCTTTACGAAAATTTTCTTGACCTGGTCAATAAAGATGAAGGCATACAGGCCAGTCGGCAGGGTCCATTGGGGAAAATCCAGCAAATAAAGCAGGAAATCAGGGGAATTAATACCGACTTGCAGAATATTTGGATACAAACCCGTCACGGAACTTGGTTCCGGTCGGCAAAAGGCGAATATCTCAAAGACCTATACCCGGAACTGTTCGAGGGCCCGGAAGAACTGGGAGGCTTCAATGTCGAAGCGGCCCGCGCTCTTTTGGAAACCAATAATCAGCTAAACGATGAAGCAAAAAGGCAACTTCAGGAAGTTGTAGATTTGTATGACCAATGGCAGGAAGCCGAAGACCAATTCAAAGAATATCTGAACTCTACCTTCGGGGAAATCGGGGATAGTTTGGGCGATTCTATCGTGGAGGCGTTCAAAAACGGGACGGATGCGATGGAGGCGTGGGGGCAGAGCTTTAATAACGTGTTGGAAAAAGTGGGGAAACAGATGATGCAAACACTGTTTTTTCAGAAATATTTTGACCAACTCGAAGCGGATTTGACCCAGCTATATAATGATTACGGAGATGATCCGAACGTATTGGCCACAAAAATACCTGAATTGTTAGGAACTTTTTTCGGGGGAATGGATGATGTTGTGGGGAAAGCTGAGAATTGGTGGAAAACATATAATAAAAAAGCTAAAGAGTATGGATTCGATCTGCTCGGGAATGATACGGAAAAACAATCCGCTACTTCCCGGGGGTTCCAAACAACGATGTCCCAAGATACCGGGAATGAGCTTAGCGGTCGATTTTCGGACTTGCAGATGAAAGGACAGCAGATTATTGATATCAATACGGGTATCCGCAATATCGCATCCGAATTACGGCAGATTCAGGTGGAATCCCTCTTAGAACTCCGAGGAATAAATGAAAATACCGGGAATACGGTAAAGGTACTTAAGAAAATCGATGAAGGCGTGCTTCGTCAAATCAGAGATAAGTTATAAGTAGCGTAACAAAAATACTGAGCGGAAATTTCCGCTCAGTATTTTATTTGCAATATCCCGCGATTTTCATACATTTACGGGACGATGTTAGATGTTTCTTTCTTTGTCCCCGTATAGGTTTCCGAACCTTGCGGGGACTTTTATTTGCCTATTACGCCCTTATGGTTATTGACTTGCTGCTATACGAGCGGAAATTTCCGCTCGTTGAATACCTTCAGCCGTAAGAACACCTCGACAATGTCCGTGATATTTTGCGAATTCATTTTGCCGCATACCGATAACAAACGACCATAAATTACGCATAAAATATCCGAAACATTTGGCGGGGGGGGGAATTTCGTAACTTTGCAACCAGCACACAAACCAAATACTTTAACGACATGAGAAAATTTCTACTTTTATTCGCGGCTATTGCTTGCGCGGCGCTTGTCGGATGCTCAAACCCGGAAAAGCAAGCCAAAAAACTCGTAAGACAGCAATTGAAAGAAACATTGCACGATTGGAACAGCTACGAGAGCGTCAAATTCGGCACTCTTGATTCGGTATATACTACTGTTTTCGATAATCCCGAATACAAAATCATGTCCGACGAGTTTATAGAACTCGTTAATGAAATGGGATCGGCAATGGACGATTACAAAAGATACCGAAACATGGGTTATCTATTCGCGTCCGAAAGAAAAGCCGCGTATGACAGAATGACGGAATACAATAATATTTGCGAGCCATTAAAATTCAAGATGGACAGTATCAAAAATATCTTTGTGCCTGAATTTAAAGGATGGTCTATTGATCATTCATTCCGTGCGAATAATTTAGCCGGACACAAGGGAATACACCATGAAAGATACTATTTCGACAAAGAAATAACCCAAATAGTAGATAGCGAGGATATAGGCGAAGATTCCGACGAATAATCGTTTTTGCACATTCCATTCTCCCAACCAACAATGCAAAGCCGAGGAAATTCCTCGGCTTTTTCGTGTTTATATATCGGCGGACGGTCGAGGTTATTCCCGTTCTTTGACCTCCAACACCGTCCCGCACTTCGGGCAGGTGATCGTGTTCGTCGGCTGAGGGGCAAAGAAATCCACCAACAGCGGCGGCAATGCGTTCGAGGACCTCGACACTCGGATTCCCGTTAATATGTTGGCTAAGTCCTACGGGTGTGATTCCCATTCTTTCGGCCACCTCCTTAACAGTTAGGCCGTTTGCCTTTATTGCCTCTTTGATTCTCAATTTCATAATTGCCGATTATTATTCTGCCTTTATAGTTATCGACTTCCCGCAATGCGGACACGCTATCGCACCCTCTTTCGGGGCGGCGAATAACTCCGTTACCTCAACTTCGAGAGCCGAAGCAATGCGCTCTAATAACTCCAAAGACGGCGATGTTTTACCGTTGGCAATATTCGACATATTGGGCTGGGTAATCCCGACCAATTCCGCAAGTCTGGTAATAGATACCCCTTTCGATTTGCTTACATCTTTTATTCTCAATACCATAAGCTATTTAATTAGGCGTTATATCGTATGCAAATATACCCATTATTTACCATAGCGATATAAAAATGCAAAAAATATTCTCAAAAAAGATATAAAATGTTTGGTATCTATATTTTAATACAGTATATTTGTGCTGTAATAATAATGCAAAACGATATAAACCATGACAACCGCAACGCACACCGAATTACAGCAGATAGCCGAACAAGCCGCCGCCTATATTGCCCGCCTCAACGGCGAATGCGACACGTTCCAAATCGACGGCGAAACCCTTTCGGCCGTGATTGCATACGAGGCCGAAACGGACGAGGATCGGGGCGATTACTGGACGGGCCCGGCTTGGTGGGCAAGGCGGGAAACGGTGAGCGTCGAGGGGGTATATAACGAGGACGGCGATAACGACACGGAGGCCGCCGAATGGCTCGCAAAACGACTGAACTAATCGACAACCGGGCGGCCTCGACCACCGCCCGCAAAAACGATAACGAAGCTATGAAAAGAAAAATTATCAAAGTATCGAAAGCCCGTGCAATCGAACTTGCTATGAACCTAAACGGCGTATCGCGAGAATTGGCCGAGAAATACACCGATAGCGAGCTGCGCGAAGTGCTGCGGCTGCTCAAACTCAAAGCGAACTTTTAACCTATATAACGATGAAAAAAAACGATTTGAAAACGATTATGCGGCGGGCGTGGACGCTGTTCCGCTCGACGGGCCGGGCCTTCGCCGTGTGCCTTTCGAGGGCGTGGGCCCTCTACCGACTGACGAAGCGGATGCGGGCCGGTGTGGTGCGGTTCGCTTACGAGAAAGCCGACGGATCGCTGCGTAAAGCTTGCGGCACGCTGCATGATGTGGCCGCAACGGTAAAAGGGACAGGACGGCCCGATGACGGACAAACGGTCAAATATTACGACGTTGAGGCCGGCGGCTGGCGCTCGTTCAAAGTGGAGAATCTCGTAACGGTATATTGATATTGCTATGAATCGAGAAAATGACATACTGAATCATACCCGCTTTTTGATTCAAGGGCTGAAAAATTATACCGATGCCCGAGTAGATGAGGCGGCCGAAGATGCCGTTAAACGGGCGCTTGCGGAGAGAGACCGAGAGGCAAAAAAACGCAGGGAGGAACGGTGGAAAATGATCGTATGCATAATCGTAGGTGTCGTATTAATTTTCTGCCTTTACTGTGTTGCCGTTATGTTGACAACGGTTATCGATGCTCCGAATCGTTCTATATTTCAACTCGTTGCAGCCTGTACGGTCGCCGCATCGTGGGTTTTGCTTGTCGCCGTAGTGCTCGCAATCGGTTATTTTGGATAAAATGACGAATAAACCGCCCCAGCCCTTGCGGTTTCAAGAAAAAGGGCTATTTTTGCACTATCCTAAAATGTTAAGCGGTACAAATGCCGCCTACTTCCTTTAATGGAAAGGCGTTTTTTTGTGCCATACGTGAAATTTATTTGCCCTCGTCGTGTCCGGTAGCAGTAATGCCCGGGTGGCCAGCTTAACAGCCATAGGAGCACGTAACGAGGGCTTTTTATTCCTAAAATGTTAGCTATGCGTACCAAAAACCAGGCGCACCCGTGCCCGTCCGCCGTCATATCTGACGGAACCCCTCGCTCCTCAATGGGCGATCCTATGATCCGAGAAAATCAGACCTTGCGCGCTCTTGTTGCCGAGCTTCAGCGCAAACTAAACGAGAGCGATACGATTGCTCGCTTTTTCATGGGCCGCACCGAGCATTTGGAAAACGCCTATAACGAGGCAATGCACAAGTATTGGGACATCCTCGAAGAAAATGCCGGCAATAAAGAGCGATTAAGGTCTTTATTATCACTCGATCAGCCTAAATCCTCAATCGACCCGGAAGCACTCCGCAGGCGATCCAAAGCATTCGTATCTCCGGACGGGGCCGAATCGACCCCGAATCCGTCAAAATCGATAAAATGAAAAAGCCATGACAACGGAACAATATCGAATTGTGGCGGCGCATATTGCCCGGCACTGCATGAATCATTTGCAATTCGTCTATAACTCGGAATTCGAGTTCGAGGACCTTACGCTGGCTATCCGGGTGCGTTACCGGGCAGGGCGTAGATTTTGGGTAATAGGTCCCCGCCTGTTTCATATCGAGCGGTGGAGCATAACCCGCTGTACGCGGCCCGTTCATTTTGACCCGGACGAGCTCCTGCGATATTTGAATTAGGCTGTAGTGTCTCCAATAAATACCGACCATGAAAACCAAAAAATACCGATTCACCGCTCAAATGGTTATCGAGCGCCTCCTGTCGGACGAGAAGTTTAGGGACGATTTGCTGACCCTGATTTTGGATATCGTCGATCTCGCAAACAGGGTGGGACAGCATAGAAAATCCTGATTAATTACCACTGAGCGGAAATTTCCGCTCAGTAAAGACCGGAACCGCAATGAAAGCAGCAAAATTATTTTTTCATCCCCTTTGTCCGGGAAAGTATTTGATAGCAGTAATAGACACTTCCGATCTGCTTTGGGTGAAATGTTACGAAGTGTCACCAACCGGAATAACGGAAACGGAAGGGAAGCGATTACGCAGGTTATTGTCAAAACGTGTAAAGGAGTGGAAAGCGAGAGTAGACGCACTAACTCCTGCCTACGGTCTGACATAACGCAAGCCTCAACAATCAGGGGATCGGGCCGTCCGATCCCCTTTTTTTGGTGTTCGGCATTGCTCGGTAAAACTTGTTTATGCAGGTGCAAAACTCCGGCAAAAGGATAAGATCATCCCCGGCGAGATGTTCGCCGATATGGTGGAACGGGTGGAATAATCTCACAAACCTTACATTCTAAAAAACTATGACAAAACAACGAAAAAACAACCCAAAAACAACCGAGATTCAACCGAAAAACAACCGGCCCAAACAAGCAATGAGAATGAGAATGAAAATGAAAATGAAGAAAAGAAACTCCCTAACGGGAGTAAAGAAAGCGCGGACAAGCCGCGCAAGCGCCGCCGGCTCTCGCCAGCGTCGCCCACCCCCCCGGCAGAGGCATATTTTGACGAAACCGGCTATCCCCGTAGAGACCGGGGGCTACCACAATGCCCTTTTGACCTAATATCCTGCGAAATTTCGATTATCTCGCCCGCTGTGAGGGTCTGTACCACCCGCAATAAGAAAACGCCTTAAAACGGTCTATTTCGAGTTTTTCGTTTGACGGAAAGATTTCCCCCGGTTGAGGGGCGAAAATCGGCATATCGATCTGCTATGCTCCGGTATTCGACAAACGGGCAGATACAAACAGCAAGTATCGAAATTTTGAAACCCTATCGATGCCCGTCGGCGAGATCAAAAGGCCGATTTGTGTAATGTTGGAATAAGAAAAGAGAATTACCGTGCGAGATTCGATAAAAAAGAATAGGAACCATCTAAAATGGTCCCTATTTCAGTCCCTCCAAACTATAAATCGTTGATTTTCAATGTTTATTGTTGACCCACCAAGACTCGAACTTGGAACGACAGAACCAAAATCTGCTGTGTTACCATTACACCATGGGTCAATCCGCCTCCGGACTAACCGGACGGGCAAATATAGCTCAATAATTCGTTATCTGCAAATTTCGTCCACGATCCGCCGGGTCGCTCCGCGATGAGACTCGACATACGTCCTGCATGCCTCGCCGGCACGTTGCGTCGCCGCGGGATCGCGGTACAGGCGGTCGAACCATTCGAA
>UMKH01062572.1_pt1 | contig 13775 bp, 10 predicted proteins | sample 1966271 | NCBI WGS metagenome assembly UMKH01 (sample SAMEA4836172, study PRJEB28245) | human gut metagenome | biome: gut microbiome; material: fecal sample | place: Denmark | collected 2008 | reverse complement strand
TTGGGGGTAGCGGTGAGGGTTATCTCTTCGCCGTTGACAGCCGTTGCCTTATCGGCGGAAGCGGTGCCGTTGCCGTCGGTTGTAACCTTGATGCTGCTCTCCTTGGAGAAGATAACCTCAATAACAACATCCTCGTCGGGCATGATGAACTTGTCGCTGGCGATTGTGATATCGCCCTTAACGACCTTCCAGCCTGCGAAGAAATAGCCGCTGTCGGGCTCTGCGGTAAGAACTATCTCAGTGCCGGCAATAGCAGTCTTGGGGTTGGAATAAGCCTTACCCATCTTGGAGGGCTTTACGGTGATGCTGTGCTCGGCAAGCTTCTCGAAAACAGCGATAACCTCAACGTCTGCGTCGGGCATGGTGAACTTGTCGCCATCCTGAACAACAGAAGCCTCGCTGAGAATCTGCCACTCCTTGAACTTGTAGCCTTCGTTGGCCTTAGCTTCAAGGGTTATCTCGGTGCCTGCGACAGCAGTTTCTGCGGATGCGGTTGCAGTGCCGTTCTCAGCCTTAACGGTGATTGCGTGTGCAACGGGATCAACTTCGGGCTGATCGGGATCTGCGGAGACTGTGAAAACCAGTCCGAACAGCATGAGGCAGCAAAGCAGCATGCTTAAAATTCGTTTTTTCATTTTTTCGTTCCTCCGATTTGTTGTGTTTTTTACATTTTTTCCCCCGTGTGCTTTTGTGCGGAGGAGGTTGCCGACCCGGCTTGTCCGGCCCGACAAGTCTGTACTTTTGAATGCCATATATCACCGCCTTTTTAAACGCAAAGAACCGGGAACGGAAGCTGAAAGCCCTTATCCTGCATAGTTCTGTTTATTTTTTATTATACAAAAAGACTTATATTGCAACAAAAGGACGGAACACTTTTTCGACTTGCGGCAAAAAAAACATTCGTCTCATATCCGGTTATTGCAAAGTCCTCCGTATGCATTTCTGCGGGCTGTACGCGGCTTGCGAAGCCCGAATAAATAATAGAACGGATTGCGTTTTTTGAGGATTTCCGAATATAGTATATCATTTGATAAAGAAAAGTGCAAGCGATTTTATAAAATCTATATATTTTATTGTCGTAGTTTATATAATTTTTAGCTTTTTGAGAATTGCGTCACGATTTTCGAAGTTCGGAATTACCATGTCCGCGCCCGCGGAAATGAGCCTTGCGCGCTTCTTTTCGTCTATGCCGTCGCCGGTTTTTTCGTCCGTCGCCGCGCCGACCGCATAGCCGCCGAGCTTCGCCGTGAGCTCGATTTCAACGAACCCGTCGCCGAAGGTGACAAGTTCCTCGGGGTCGAGATTCTGTTCTTCTATCATGTTCTTTATGACCGCCTCCTTCGAGCAGTCGAGCAGTGCGTCCCTCGCGCCGTGGATGCCGCCGTCGAACAGCTCCCGAACGCCTATGAGCGACGCCTCATATATCACGTCATCCTCGTCCGTGCCGCTTGCGAGAAAGCATCTTATCCCCGCGTCTCTGAGCGCCCTTACGAATTCGACCGACCCCTTGACCGTGAGGCTGTCGGGAGAGAGCGCGCCGCTTTCGAGCCCTCTCTTCCTGTCGGTTATCCGCATTTCGAGCCTGCGCAGATATTCCTTTTTATATTCGCCCGGGTCAACGTGCTCCCCGCCGCGGCGAACGACCGCCTCGTCAAGCGCGATGCATTGGAATATGGTCTGCTTACCCGTCAAGCGGTCGACAAATTCGGTCACCTCTTCGCGTATGCCGTCCTCGCTCTCGCCAGTGCCGAGCGCCTCTATGACCTCACAGAAATAGGGAATCATGACCTTTTGCCAGCCCTCGCGGATAAGGCTTATCGTGCCGTCAAAGTCGAACAGGGCGCATTTGAAGCCCGCGCCGGTGTATTCTTTTATTGTTTCAATTGAAAAACTCATCTCAATGCCTCTTGTTTTTTATTTTGCGAGTGCCTCTATTTCCTCGGGCGACGCGGTGCCCGTGACGCCTATCTTTCTGACCGTTACGCCGGATGCGAGTGACGCGAATTCCGCCGCCGTTTTGAAATCGGCCTTTGCCGCCAACGCCGCGGAAAAAGCGGAGAGCGAGGTGTCACCCGCGCCGCAGATATCAATCTCGCCTTTATAGAGTACTGCCTCGACTGCCTCTGCAACGTTTCCGTCCGTCACCGCCGAGCCGCGCTTTCCGAGTGTGCAGAAAACGGTCGAGCGGTTCTTTTTCGCAAGCAGCTTAGCCGCCTCGATAAACTCGTCATATCCCGCGTCCGCGTAGCCCTCGTTATTATAGACCGCGCGCCAGCATTCGACCTCGTTGGGCTTCAATATGCAGTCGGTATATTCGCCGATGTTGCAGCGGCTGTCCGCAATGACGGTGAGCCCCGCCCTTGCAAGGGCGATTATCTCATCGCGCACACGCTTTGTTATTATGCCGAACATGAACTGATCGGCAACGCACAGCACGTCGATATTCTCGGCGACTTTTTGTAGGTTTTCAATGACCCTGTCCTCAGTCTCCTCTGATATCGGCTCATAGTTGCCGAAGTCGAGACGCGGGTCCTCGTACTCAAGCTCCGATATGCCCTTTCGCATGGGCTTGCAGTAGGCGTTGGTGAAGCGGTCGGGCGCTTTGATAACAAAATCCCTGTTCATGCCGCTCTTTTCGAATATGTCCTCCATGAGCATACCGCGCCAGTCGCCGCCGATAAGCGATACGGCAAAAAGCTCCTTGGGCGCGAGAGCCGCGAGATTCGCCGCAACATTTCCGCCCGCGCCGAGATAGACACGCTCGCCGACTATCGGCAGGGGATAGTGCGGAGTCTCGCGCGAAAGCTCGGATTTTCTCATGTCCGCGTGCCAGTAGATGTCAACGCAGAAATCGCCGATTATTCCTATTCGCGCGTTTTTTATGCCCGCGCATATTTTTTTGACCTGTTCCTTTGAAAGCATGGCTTAACCCTCGTTAAAGCTATTTAAAGCTGCTCTTTGAGCTTGTCGTAAAGTGTGGGAATTGTTATCTGATGGTCGCCCTCGAAGTGCCAACCCCAACCGCCGCGGCAGGTCGGGCGGTTGACTATATTCTTGCGCGGGCGGTAATAGTAGTTCGGATCCTCGTAGCCTATCTTGCAGCGGAAGTTGCCCAGGCGCACGAGGTCGAAGTTTGCGGTTGTTATATTAAATGTCGGATAGCCGAGATTTCGCGCTATCGAGAGCGTCTTTAAGAATACCTCGGGGCCTATGACTGCCGAGCCGAAGTTCAGGAAAACGCCGCCGTCGAGCTGCGACACGCTGTAGGCCATCTTCTTGAAGTCGATTCCGGAGCATTTGCCGATAGCTCCCATGTCGCAGGTGGGGTGCTGATGAATGATATCCGTGCCGAGCGCTATATGATAAGTTGCGGGAATGTCCAGCTTGTATGCGTTCCAAAGTATGCAGTCCTCGCGGTTGGGGAACTTTTCGGGGTGAATGTCTATGTACTCGCCGAGCGCCTCGCCGTAGCCTAAGTCGAGCTCCGCGCCGCGCTTAATTGCCTCGTTCATCCACGCGCCCGTCTGCTCCCACATTCCGAATGAGCCGTCCTCTATGGCGGTCGGCACATCCTCCGAGGTGCCGCCGAGATACGCCAGCTCAAAGTCGTGTATGCTCGTCGCACCGTTTGCGGCGATGTGCGTGATAACGCCCATCTTCATCAGCTCGATGACATAGCGCGAAAGGCGGTTCTTGACAACGTGAGCGCCCATGCTCCATATTACCGGATGCCCGTTTTTGCGCGCCTTGACTATTCTCTCAACAAGCTCGTCAAAGCCCTCGTATACGAATTCCTCGTGCGGCGTGACCCCGGGAGTCATCATATTGTCTATGGTGACGAGGTTGTGCCTGTCCTCGGCGGAATATGTCTTTATTCCTGAAAAATCAAGCTGCATCTGTCTGCGAAGCATAAAACCCTCTCCTTAAATCATCGTTCTTATCGGATTTTAACATATTGCTGCGGAATTTACCACAGTTTTACTAAAATTTGTTGCAAATTCCCACAAAAAGCGATACGCCCGCAGAATAACTGCGGGCGCGCCTGCTTTAGGATTATTTTTCGCTTGAATCCTTTTCGTTTTTCTCTTTTTCTTCTCTCGCGGCTCTCTTTTTCTTGATGAACGCGGGAGTTATCTTGTCGAGGGTCGTTTCGAGCTTCTGCCATTCGGCTTCGGCCTTTACCGAGTCCTCCTCAAGGCGTTTGTCCATGTCGTAGTACATGATACTGCATCCGCAGTGGGGGCAGTTGGGCTTTAAGTCGAATATTCCGAGCTTACCGCCGCATTTCGGGCATTTGCGTTCCATTTATATCTCTCCTTCCGACTTGGATATCGTCTTCGAGTTGAGCTCGCGGCGGGCGATCATCTCTTCCTGGATATCCTTGAGCTTCTTGCCCTCAAGGTCGTAGAACTTAAAGGGTATGAGCGAGATGAGCGACGCCACGGGCGGGAGTATGGTGACCAGAGCCCAGAGCCAGAAACGGGTGTTTATCTGCGGGTTTTCAACAAGCTGAAGCGAGTTGTCCGCGAGCTGAACGGTGACAAGGCCGATGACCGGGATTATGGCCGTTGCGATAGCCGTGCAGAGCGAGCCCGTGAGCTTGCTGATGAAGGTCAGCAGCGAGAACGCCATGCCCTCGTTCCTTTCGCCCGTCTTCCACTCCATGTAGTCGACCGTGTCGCCTATCATCTTTGTGGGGACGACCATGTTTATGCTCGTCAGCGAGCTGAAGATGAAGCCCTGAATCATAAGCAGCGGGACAATGACCGCCGGGTTGCGGTAGAATTTCATGCCGATGAGGAAGGTGGTCGTACCGACGAGTGCCTTGAGAATAGTTGTGCGAACGACTATCTGCTTCGACGTCCATCTTCTCTCGAGAGCGGGCAGGAGGAGATAAGTCAGGAAGCCCGAGACAACGCCGGGAATGCCGATTATCGTGCCCCAGCTCGCCGCGCCGAGGGAAAATATGTAGAAATACTGCGCGAATGTGTCGGTAACTCCGCCGACGGTTGCGAGAATGTTGGAGCAGACTATGAGAAGCAGGGGCTTGTTCTTGAAAAGGAATCTGAAGCAGTCGAGAACCTTCGGCTCGTCGGAATTCTGAACCACGCGCTCGCGGCAGAAGATACCGGAGAGCGAGAACAGTCCCATGCCGACGGTTCCCGCGACAATTCCCATGACAAGGAAGAGCTGGCGCATATTGATTCCGATAACGCCCTTGTTGCTCAGGTCGATGAACAGCGAGATTATGGGGGTGACGAGTCCGCCGATTATGCTCGAAATGAAGCGGGCGGAGGTGATGGCGTTCGATCTGTCGATGGGGTTCGGGGATATGGCGGCGGACAGACCCCAGAACGGAATGTCGCCTATCGTATAGAAGAACTCCCAGATGAAATATGTGACGCACATGTAGATTATCTTGAGCGTCGTCGACTGAACTCCCGCGAGGAATTCGGCGCCGCCGAAGAATACGACTGTCGCTATTCCGAGCGGAATGGGCACGAACAGCAGATACGGGCGGAGCTTTCCCAAGTTTGTGCGGGTCTTGTCAACAAGGGTTCCCATCAGCGGGTCGTTGAGCGCGTCCCAGATACCCATGACGGTTATCATCGTTGCAACCGCTCCCTCGGGTATGCCGAAAACGGTTACAAGGAAGAACGTCAGCTGCATACGGACCATGTTGTAGCCGATGACCTGACCGCCGTTTGCCACGCCGTAGAGCACAGTTTCTTTTACTCCTACATAACGCTTTTCTTTCAGCCTTTCGTTGTTGGCCAATTTGATTTCCTCCTCCGTGCGCCCCGGGGCGCAAATAGTTTTGTTTTTATTTCAAGGTTTCGCATTCGCTTATGAATTTCTCAACCGCCGCCTCATATGCGCGCGGGTCGGTATAATAGCTCTGAGCGTGGACTGCGTTTTCGACCGTCAGCATTTCTTTTTTCGTCGGGCACGCGTCGAAAAGCTCCTTTTGCATAGTTGCGGGGACGAGCGCGTCCCTGCCGCCGTGGATGAAGAGTATCGGCCTTTTCGCGCTGCGCACGGCCTTTATCGGCGAAGCGTCGCGCAGGCTGTATTTGCAGATTATGCGGCAATACAGATTGAGTATGTACAGCAGTGGAAACGCCGGCAGCCCGAACGGATTTTTGAGCTGATAGGCAAATTCCTCCCATGCGCTTGTGTACGAGCAGTCGGCGATTATACCCTTTACCGCGGGGTCCTCTATCCTGTCGCTCATCATCAAAACCGTGGCGCCGCCCATTGATACTCCGAGCAGAAATATGTCAAGCTCGGGGAAATGCCCGCGGGCATAGTCTATCCAAAGAAAAGTGTCGGTCGATTCGTGCGTGCCGTAGCCTAAAAATTTTCCCTCGCTCTCGCCGCAGCCTCGGTGCTCCGGCATGAGAATGGTGTAGCCCGCTTTGTGAAAGTAAGGCGCGCAGATGCAGAACTCGCATATCCCGGAGCTGTGCGCCCCGTGGCAGGCGACTATCATGTGCCCGTTGCTTTTTTCGGGCTTTAATATGCGGGCGTATATCTTTTCACCGTTCGATGCCGAAAGAGTAACTTTTTCAAACGGCATATTTTTGAACTCTTCTTCGGCTTTTCTGTGGTCTTTGGCGAAATCGTCCTCGTTTTCCTCGCTGTCCGAGGAACGGAGCTTTATCGGCTTATACCATATTACCTGGTTGAATATGACCGCGCAGACCGCGAACGTCAATATAATTACCGCCGCAAGAACAACGAGAAGAATTATCGTCACGGTCTTCATAGCTTGCACCCCTCAAAAGTCATGTCTAGTAAGACAAGCACCATTATACGGGAACAAATCTCAAAAAGCAAGCTATACAAAAGCAAATTAAACATAAAATAATATTACATATCTAAATTTATATTAATTTTTCATATATTTTACGATTTTTTGCTTGATTACGGATAAAATGTACTCTTTTTTATATAAAAAGTACCTTTACTCCGTAAAAAGCCATGATATACTTTAATATAATAGAAAAATTATATGCACTTTTCACATAGGAGCGTTGAGATGAAGTTTGATATAAACGAAAAAAGAAAATATCAGACGGTTGAGGGCTTCGGTGCAAGCGGCGCATGGTGGGCTCAGATAGTCGGAAATTGGACTCATGAGGATCCCGTCAGCTGCAAGCCGGTCAGAGACAGGATAAGCGAGCTGCTTTTCAGCAAGACCGAGGGCATCGGGCTCAACATCTACCGCTATAATATCGGCGGCGGGTCGAAGCACAGCGGACGCGGTACGTTCAGCCAACCCGCAAGAGCGACGGAGTGCTTTGAGACGGCGCCCGGCGAATACGACTGGTCACGCGACTCGGCGGCTGTCTATATGCTGCGCCGTGCCGTAGACGGCGGCGCCGACAACGTGATTTTCTTTGTCAACTCTCCCATAGAGCGCCTGACCAACAACCGCAAGACGCAGCTCAACAAGAATCAGATATTCAGAGAGAACATAAAGCCGAAAAACTACCCCGTGTTCGCAAAATACTGCGCCGATGTTGCGGAGCATTTTATCGGCGAGGGTATACCTATTAAATATATATCTCCCGTCAATGAGCCGCTTTGGATATGGAACGGCGGGCAGGAGGGCTGCCATTACAGCCCCGCGAGCTGCCGCAGGGTGTTCCGTGCATTCGTTAAGGAGCTGGACGGCAGAAAAAAACTCGACGGCGTTAAGCTCTCCGGCTGCGAAAACGGCGATATCCGCTGGTTCAACAAGAGCTATACCCGCGCCGTGCTGGGCGATCCGCTCATTCGCACGCGCCTTGACGCGCTCGATATCCATTCCTATTGCCTGCATGTGCCGCTCCCGCTTTTAAATGACAGAGTGGCTTTTCTTCGCCGCTTCGCAAAGTGGATGGACAAAAAATATCCGGGCGTACCCGTAAATATGAGCGAATGGACTCATATGCAGGGCGGGCGAGACAGGGGAATGGATTCGGCGCTCGTTACGGCGAATGTGATGTATGAGGATTTATCCGTTTTGAATGTTGTTTCGTGGCAGCACTGGATAGCCGTGTCCGAGGTCGATTACTGCGACGGGCTGATATACATAAACCTTGACGATAAATCGTTCGAGATGACCAAGCGCTACTACGTTACGGGCAACTTCTCGAAGTATGTCCCCGCGGGCTCTGTCCGCGTCGACGTCTCCTGCGATGACCCGGAGCTTCGCCTGCTCGCGTTTAAATATGACGGCGGCTGTGCGGCCGTAGTGATAAACGGCACGGAAAAAGAAAAAGAGCTGAGCCTGCCGGAGCAGTACTCAGCTGTTAAGCTTGCGGTCACAGACGATGACAGCGACCTGTGCGAATATGATATTTCGGGCTCCGAGCGTATAAAACTGACGCCGAGGTCTGTGACGACGGTTATTTTTCGCTGAGCTCTGATTTGAGCTTCTTTCTGTATTGATTCGGCGACATACCGTATGCTTTCATAAAAGCCTTTCTGAAATGGCTGCGGTCGCAAAAGCCGATAAGCGAGCTTATGGTGTCTATTGTGAGGTCTGTGCTCTTTAGAAAATATTCGGCCGAGGAGAGCTTGCATTGCATATGATACTGCGAGGTCGATATGCCGTATTTTTTGATGAACAGGTCGTTCATCGTGCTCTGCGAAATGCCGAATTTCAGCGACAGGTCTCTGTTTGTCAGCCTCTCATTGCACTGCTTTTCGATATATTTTTTGATGTCGAGAACGACATTGTCCGCAGTCTTGATATAAGGTCTGTCCTCCCTGCTCTGTCTGTTCGCGGGGACGGCAGTCGCCATTTCGAATATTATTGCGTGAACGAGGAGCATCAGCTTCTTCTCGTTGTCGAGCATATCCCTGCCGAGCGCGGTCTGCTTTATCTGGCTGTAATACGATGTGATATCCAGGTGCTTTATGTATACCTGTCTGTCTATGCCGTAGAAGTCGAGCCACCTGTCGACCATGCTCCCGTATACGGTGACCCACACCTTTGAATAGGGATTTTTCTCGTCGGAGTAGTAGGAGTAGCCGCTGCCCTGCTTTATTATGTAGCAGTCGCCCTTTTCAACCGTAGTGACCGTCCCGTTGTGCTCGATATATCCCACTCCGTCGGTGACGCATTCTATTATCGTGTTCGAGTTCTCCTTGAGCGAGATGATGTAGTCGGCATCGGGATAGAGCCTGCCGAAGGAATGAAGGTGAAAGAGATCGCTGTTCTGATTTTTGTCATATAAATACATTTCTTCGTTGAATATAGGCATACCGTCACCCTTTTTACCCATGTGCCAAAATTTTGTACTCTTTTATATTAACATATTAAACTCACATTCACAAGGGGGAATATGGCTGTGAAAATCGCCGGAAAAGTCAAATCCGCTCTTTCTTCGGTCAAAAAATACTGGAGCAAACCGCCGAAGGATCGGTACATGACTTATAAGGAAATAGTTTCGATGTCTGTTGGAGGCATAGGCGTCAGATTTATAGTCTGGTGCGTGTCCGGCATGATAGTCTGCGTGGGCAATACGCTTATAGGCAACACTATCGGTATCGACCCGGGTGCTATCTATGTCATCTACATAATCAGCGTCCTTTCGGGCTTCCCGCTGACCGCGCTGCGCGCCAAAATGATAGACAATACGCGCAGCATGAAGGGAAAGTACCGCCCGTATCTGATAAGCATGGGTATCCCTACGGTTCTTCTCGGCGTCGGCTTCGTGTGGATGCCGTATGAGCGTATGTCGCTGACCTGGAAGTGCATAGTCGTTCTGCTTTTCAACATCGGCTTCCAGTTCTTCTATAACTTTATGGTCGACGCTTACGAGAGCCTTATAAACGTTGTTTCTCCCAATTCGATAGAGCGCTCGGACGTGCTCTCGATAAGAAGCGTCGTTGAGAATATTTCCCCGTCGATAGCGGGCATATTCCTACCTGTGGTGGCGAAGCTCATAACAAATGAAAATACCCTTTACGATATGCGCGTGGTCAGGGCGTTCTATCCTCCCATGATAGTCATAGGCTTCCTGATATCGCTGCTCGTCTATGTCAATGTCGAGGAGAAGATAGTTCAGGCAAAAACGCACGTTATCCGCATTAAGTTTATGGACGCGTTAAGAGCGATAGCGCGCAACAAGTATTTCTGGGTAATTTCGCTCGCCGGCTGGATAGGCTTCCTCGAGGGCTCGTTCAACAGTATTCTCGGCTGGATGTATAACTATCAGGAGGCGTGCTCCGCCGGTCAGTATGCGGTGATAACCGCGCTGTGGGGCAACGCCTCGTTCTGGCCGAATCTCTTCGCGCCGTTCCTTATCAGAAAGTACGGAAAGAGAAAAATACTTGTCACGACGAATCTTCTGAATATCGGCTTTATCCTGCTGATGCTTCCGATAGTCAGGCAGACGGGAAAGCCCGGAATAATATGGCTCCTGCTCGCCTGCATATTCGTCAACCAGTTCATGACGTCATTCGGCCATCTTCTTAATCCGAGCATCCAGGCCGACATAAGAGACTATCAGCAATATAAGACGGGCGAGAGAATAGACGGAATGTTTGCCGCGGTCGGCCTTATAGGCAGCATCATAACGCTCGCCACCGGCTCGGTGCTCCCGACTATATACGAACGTGCGGGTCTTAACCGCACAGTCGCTCTGTCGCTCGGGCTTGACGGCTCGAATGTCTATGACGTTCTCTATAACCGCGATTACTTTGTTCAGATAAGCAGCGTGCTTGTCATGGCGTCCGTTGTCGGCGCGGCGCTCAATGTTATCCCGTTCTTCTTCTATGACCTCAGCGAGCTCAAGCAGAAGGCTATGGTCAAGGTGCTCAAGATAAGGGCGCTGTTCGAGGACTACGGAAACAAAGTCTATTCGGACGAGGCGCTCGTTGAGACAGTCGATATAATAAGAGAGGCCAATGAATATGCCGACCGCGAAATGAACATCCTGTCCACGGAAGGCATTCAGCAGGCGAAAAAGACCCATGACAAGGCCCGCATAAAAGCGACAAAAGAAGAATATAAGCGCCTGAAAGAGGAGAACGAGAAGATAGAGATAGCTCAGTTCGTCCTCGAGGAGCTTAACCGCTTCAACACACCCGAGGGCATGGAGGATCTTGAAATCGCGCGCAAGATAAGCGCGGCGGGACTCGACGGCTTCATGACCGCGACAGACATTAAAAAGAGCGATATTAGGCGTATGCCCAAGTCGACCGTGCAGCAGAGAGAGCGCAGAAAAGACTTGATGAGACTTGTGGGCGATATCAAAATAGCGCGCAAGACTACCGCAAAATATTATCCCGACGGCATAAAGCCGTTTGACAGCTCTGTTTTCGACGGACTTTTCAAGAGCGAGGATGAGGCGGAGCTCAACATGAAGCGTGTTACGGACGGTTTAAAGCGCGCCAAGGAGACAAACGACAAGGCCGCTGCCGAGAGTCTCAAGGCGGAGCTCAAGCAGATAAGCTTTGAAAAGCGGCAGGTTCAGATAGCGATAAAGAAAGCGACCGACGAAAATTCGCTTTACTACAGAGCCGCAAAGCCGTATATCGACTCGGTGAAAACCATCACCCAAAGCGAGAATTACAGCCACTGCGAGGAGCTGTTTGCCCTCTACGACGAGGCGAAGGCGCGCGTCGAACAGCGCGAAAGAGAAGAAGCGACAATCTGATATATCAAAAGAACTCCCGGTGCAAGAAGCATCGGGAGTTTTGCCGTATATCAATGTTTCGCAACGCAGAAAAAACCGCGCCGCTTACGCTCGGCGGCTCTGCGCTTCGGGGGGGGAGAATAAAAGAAGGGGTCTCGCAAGTGCTGAACATGCCTTAGCCCACAGCCTACGCCCAAGACGCCTCATGCGCTCGCCCCTTCCGAATAAAAATATAACACGGCGAAAAAACGAAGTCAAGCGTTGCACAAAATATTTTGAGCAAAGAGCAATATAACGGATTGTGCAAGTGCGAGAAATTTCTTTGCCGCACCCGCGGTGAAATAATCTCTCGCCGCTGCAGGGATTTATTTCGTTGAAAAAAGCACCTGCAAAACGCAAGCGCTTTTTCTGGTGCGGATAACAGGGATCGAACCTGCATGGTTGCCCACCGGATCCTAAATCCGGCGCGTCTGCCAATTCCGCCATATCCGCATATCAGTCGAGATGTCTCGGCTTTTGACTGCTCTATTATAGCAAGGTCGGCGGCCGTTTTCAAGTTTTTCGCATAAGGAGCCGTAAAAAATAAAAAAAAGCTTGCTTTTTTGCCGGCAATCTGCTATCATATCATCTGTTACCGAGTAAAAAGGAGGTGCGACACATGGCAAAATGCGAATATTGCGGTAAGGATGTGTCTTTCGGCATCAAGGTTTCCCATTCTCACAGACGTTCAAACAGAACCTGGAAGCCCAACATTAAAAGGGTCAAGGCTATAGTGAACGGCTCTCCCAAGAGAGTTTATGCATGTACTCGTTGCCTTCGTTCCGGCAAAGTTACACGCGCTGTCTGATGACCGAAGAATATTCGTTGGCTGTCGCATACGGCGCAGACCAAAGAGCAAAAACATTTAAGCCACAATTCACAGTTGAGAATGTGAATCGTGGCTTTTGTTTTGCCGTTTGTTTTGCTCTTTGGTCTGCATCCGAATGCGACAGCCGATTTTTACTTTGCTCCCTTGCATTTTTTGCGTCAAGACATAATACATTTAAATACATTTATATATCATATTGAATCATAACATAAGCCGCCTGAGTTTATGACATAATTGTAAACTTTGGAAAAAGGTATTGATTTTTGTTTCAAATGGGTTTAGAATATGAATTAGCACTCGGGGATGTAGAGTGCCAAAACAATTTTTAGGTTAACATTTTTTATAATTTCAGGAGGAATCGATATGAAAATCAAACCGCTTGCAGACAGAGTTGTTGTCAAGCCTGTCGAGGTTGAAGAAACTACGAGCAGCGGCATTATCCTCGCCGCTTCCGCACAGGAGAAGCCCCAGGTTGCCGAGGTAGTTGCCGTAGGTCCCGGCGGACTCGTTGACGGCAAAGAAGTTGAGATGTACGTCAAGGTCGGCGACAGAGTCATAACCGGCAAGTATTCCGGCACCGAGGTCAAACTCGACAAAGAGGAATACACCATAGTCCGTCAGAGCGACATTCTCGCTATCGTAGAATAATCGGAGGTAATTCATCATGGCAAAACAAATTATTTACGGTGAGGAAGCCCGCAAGGCTCTCCAGGCCGGTATCGATAAGCTCGCCAATACAGTTAAGATCACGCTCGGCCCCAAGGGCAGAAATGTTGTCCTCGACAAGAAGTACGGCGCTCCGCTCATAACCAACGACGGCGTCACGATCGCCAAGGATATTGAGCTTGAGGATTCTTTCGAGAACATGGGCGCTCAGCTCATCAAGGAAGTCGCCACAAAGACAAACGACGTTGCCGGCGACGGCACCACCACCGCCACCCTGCTCGCTCAGGCACTCGTGCGCGAGGGCATGAAGAACGTCGTTGCGGGCGCAAACCCGATGGTCATCAAGAAGGGCATTCAGAAGGCCGTTGACGCAGCCGTTGAGGCTGTTAAGTCCCACTCGAAGCCCGTAAACGGCACCGAGGATATAGCAAGAATCGCCACCATCTCCTCCGCAGATGAGGACATCGGCAGAATCATCGCCGACGCTATGGAGAAGGTCACCGCCGACGGCGTCATCACCGTTGAGGAGTCGAAGATTGCGCAGACCGAGGCAGAGGTTGTCGAGGGTATGCAGTTCGACAGAGGCTATATCTCTCCCTACATGG
>UMKH01035335.1_pt1 | contig 14108 bp, 10 predicted proteins | sample 1966271 | NCBI WGS metagenome assembly UMKH01 (sample SAMEA4836172, study PRJEB28245) | human gut metagenome | biome: gut microbiome; material: fecal sample | place: Denmark | collected 2008 | reverse complement strand
ACCAACACCAGTAGCGATAATACGTAATGTTCCCCAGATGAATGAATCACCAATACCTGCTAAAGGTCCCATTAATGAAACCTTTACATTGTTGATACTTTCTGTATCAAATTCAGGATCATTTGCGTTACTTTCTTCCATAGCAGCACTAATACCTAAGATTAATGTTGCCAATTGTGGAGTTGTGTTGAAGAATTCTAAGTGACGCTTCATAGCTGCAACTTGATCTTCTTTATTTGGATACAACTTTTTGATAACTGGTAACATACTATAGCAGTATGACATATTCATCTGTCTTTCATAGTTCCAAGACCATTCCAAACCGAATGAACGCCAGAATACTTGATTTAACTCTTTTTTAGTTAATTTATTAGAAGTCGTCATCTTCATCTACTCCTCCTTCTGTTGCTGTTTGAGCTGAATTACTACGTAACTGAGTTAATACGATAGCAATGATAACTCCAAAAATTGCGATTGCTGTTACTGGAATCTTTAAGTATACGCTTAATGCGAATCCTAAGAAGAAGAAACATGCAACTTCTTTGTCCATAATCATCATTAATAATAAACCGAACCCAATTGCAGGTAATAATCCCATTGTGATCTGTAAACCATTTGAAATCCATTTGGGAATGACATTTAATAAAGCCTGTACAGCTGGTCCACCAGCATAGTAACCACATCCTACAATCACACCGATAATTAAGTTAACACCGAAGAATCCACCTAATAAGTGCATTCTAGCAACTCCAGCCATATTTCCTTCAGCTGCATATTTATCTGCTTTATGAACAAATGGAGGTAAGATGAATACCATTCCAACGTTCTTTGCAATTAATACTAATGAAGCAACTGGTAAACCTACAGTCAATGCAGTTTCTGGTCCAGCTCCTGTTGTAATTGTGAAAGCTGTTCCTAATACAGTTCCTGAAATCATTTCAGGTGGGATACTAGCACCGATTGAGAAAGCTCCCATAAATGCTAATTCTAATGTTGCACCTAAAGTAACACCTGTTTGTACATCACCAAGTACAATACCTGTTAAAGTACCCATAACCAATGGTCTTGACAACAAACTTGTACCGAACAAATACTCAGCATTTCCAAGCATTGCTACCAAGCCAAGTAAAATTGCTTGTAGTAACATATTTCTCCTCCTATAAAACTTTTTCTACATTTACTGGATTATCTTCTGGAACCATCTGAATTGTTACATCCACGCCTGATTCACATAATCCTTTTAAAATTGTTTCTTCTGCTGGTGTAATATTCATTGCTTTTGAAATATTACGAGTTTCAGCAGTTGCCTTAGTACCACCAAGATTTAACTTTTTGATGTTGCATTCTTTACACAATCTTTCAGCATCCTTAATAGATTCAACTACAGTTAATAATTTATATTTGTCTGTAACACCACTGTTGATTGCTTTTACTGCATCATCCATACTTTTGATAACTAATTTAACACCACTTGGTTTTGCCATCTTGATTGAAGTTTTTCTTAAATCATCTTTCATAACTGCATCGCATGCAATTAAGATACAATCTGCTTCAACTGCATTTTTCCAAGAAAAAGCAACTTGACCATGTAACAATCTGTGATCCACTCTTAATAATTTAATCATTTTCTTCTCCTCCTATTAGAAATCTTCGTCATCTTCGCTTGTTATTCCATTCATAACAGTCATTCCATCTTTAGCTGCTTCGATTAAATCGTTCGCTTCTGCTAATTCAAGTTTTCCGTTCAAGCCTTTCATTACTGCATCTAATACTAATCCCATGTTCATTCCTGAGAAGACCATTACATTATCTAATACTGCAAGTTTAGATAAAGCTGTGTGAACACTTCCACCTTTGATATCACACAAGATTAAGATTTGTTCATCACTCTCTTTTGCTTCTTTCAAAACTTCTTGATAAAAGTCTTCAGGATTTTGTCCAGGAAGCAAGCTATATGTTTCTATATCCTTAGCTAAACCTCCAACAATCATAGAAACTGAATCTTTCATCCCTTTAGATAATCCTCCGTGTGATGCAAGTATGATTTTTGCCATATTCTCTGCACTCCTTTCTTTTCGTTTTAGTTCATGCAAGCTTTGAGCTAGTTTGTAGATCTTTACGCTTAATTCGTAGAACTAACTTCCACTTATACCCAAGCAAGCTTCGTGCCAGTTTGTAGATCAATTACGTTCAATCTGTAGAACTAACTTCCACTTATACTCAAGCAAACTTTGTGCCAGTTTACAGATTTTTACGCTTGATCTGTACAACTAGCTTCCACTTATACTCAAGCAAGCTTCGTGCCAGTTTACAGATTAACTACGCTTAATCTGCATAACTAACTTCCACTTATACTCAAGCAAGCTTCGTGCCAGTTTATAAATTAACTACGCTTAATCTGCGTAACTAGCTTCCACTTATACTCAAGCAAGCTTCATGCCAGTTTATAAATTAACTACGCTTAATCTGCATAACTAGCTTCCACTTATACTCAAGCAAGCTTCGTGCCAGTTTACAGATTAACTACGCTTGATCTGCATAACCAGCTTCCACTTATACTCAAGCAAGCTTCGTGCCAGTTTATAGATTCTTACGCTCAATCTGTACAACTAACTTCCACTTTTAAACAAGCAAAAAGTGTGCCAATTAATAGCACACTAATCATTAATAATATAGTTGTATATATATTCTATTTCTTCATCTGGAATCTCAACATTGTAGTATGTTTTAACTTCTTTCATTGAGATATTTACTTGATCTATAAACTCTTGATGCTTTTCTTTAAAGTCTTGATCAGTAAAGTTTGAAATAGCTTGTCTTGTAACTAATCTTTCTACAAGACAACAGATATGAACATATAATCCAAAGCATGTTCTATTCTTAAATCTCTTATGTAAGATATTCTGTAGATGATCAATTGCTTTCGCTACATGTTCTAGTAGTTTATCTGGATTTAATATAGTTAAGTTATTCATAACATTGGATAATGTGAAATTACGTAAGATATTCTTTTCGAATACCTCCATCTGAGCTTGAGTCATATACTTTCCAAAATATACTTCTATCGCATTCTGACCCTCATTAATAATCAATTCCTGTATACCTATATATTTCATAGATTCAATATTTGGATCAAGTGTTCCAATGACACATACAACCTCATAATCATTCATTAACTGATCATAGACCTGTTTACGTATTAAAGCAGGATAATCATAAGTAATAATCTTTAAATTAGAATCTTCAGGTAAAGAATTGAATAAGATTTCTTTGATCTTATTCGCTGTACCAACTCCTGATGCACAAGAACAGATTACAATAGGGTCTTTCTTTTTCTTAAGTTCTATATGCGTTTTATAGATGTTTTCCTTAAGAATAGAATCAATTACTTCAGTCACTGTTTTATTGAGTTTAATTCCCTGTCCTATTTCTAACGCACATTTAGTATTAATATTGTTTACTAAGGCAATATCTGCATTACTTGTATCTAATCCCTGATATATTTCTTCAAGAGAACCCATATCAACTAATAAATAAAGTTTTGAGATATTACCAACATGTGCAATGTAATCATTAATCTTTCTTGTAATAGTTTGTACATCCACATCTAATGGCATATCAATCGCATCAAATATATAACTATTCAACATTCTATTGGCTGCTTCCGCAATAGAACTTGCAGTTGAATAACCATGCGCAATAATAACCGCAATTGTGAGATCTTCACCAGAATGTGCAAAATACTTAATCATACAAATACAGATAATACATTCTACAAACTCATCAATATCCTGGTTCATATTATTCTTTAAGTAATGAGAAACTTCCTGTCCTATTTCATATTCACGATGAAATTCAAGTTTTAGATATTTCTTCAAGTTTTTTACTTCATCATAATTCTCATTGATCCAGTTATTTGTGAGATATGTATTCTTAGAGAATTCTGAGACATATGTTGCAAGTGCAATCAACTCATTATGTGAAGTCCTAAAGCCGTAATGTTCAGTGATATTATTAAATATCTTTTCGAGATAGTTTGTAAGATAATCAATTGAATCTGCACGATTATCATTAAATATAAGCTTCTCAAAATATCTATCTACAGTATTCTGTGCATTTACTGCAAATGACTGATCTCTTTTAAGATTAATTAATGATTGATAAAAATCTTTAATGATGCCCTGATCTGATACAGGAAGAAGTGTGTTAAGAGATACAAGCTTATGCTTCTTCATAACCATAGAAGAGACATCTATACTGTTCCTGATACTATCAGGTAAATCATAAGCATGTATTTCTAACGTATCTGAATTACTTTTATATAATGCACTCACACAGCTTGCCTGAATAGTATTAGTCAGTTCACCAATATTACCTACAAATGTGTGATTCAGTAACAACTCATAAACGTTAGATGAAATAAGAATTGTTTTGTTTACACGCTTCTCCTCATTCTTTAAGAAGTTATACATGAGTTCTAGTTTTTCATTTTCTCCTCTTTGGGCAAGAGATGGAATTGTAAGAATTACAGGAATACGTCTTAAGAATGTTTTTAATAATGCTTTTTGTGGTACTTCTGTTGTCGCAAATATAATTCTACATTTAGATTTATACCACTTATTATTATCACCTACTAAGTGATAGATTCCCTGGTCCATATAAAGGAATAATTTTTCCTGGCATTCAGCATTTAAACAATGCACTTCGTCTAAGAATAATACTCCACCATCCGCAAAATGTAATAAACCTAAGTTATCACTTTCTGCACCTGTAAAAGCACCTTTTTTATAGCCAAACAGATTCGCTGTGAGTAGTTCTGGGTTATTGGCATACTCTGAACAGTTCACCTGTACAAAATTCTTAGATGCATCAATTAAGCCTGTGTCTACACAATATTCATACGTAAGTTTAGCCATAAATGATTTACCCGTACCAGTTGGTCCATAAAACAACATAGGTAATCCTACTGGTGGATAAGATACTGTTGCCTTAATCTTCTCTACAATCTGATACATGCTTTCATTAGACCCAATAAGTTTTTCAAAGTTCTTTAATTCTGTCTGATTGTTTAATTCAGCTTCCAATTCATCTAATGATTTGTATTCATCCGATGAGAGTTTCTTCTTATACTTACTTTCAAGAGAACCTCTTGAAAGATATAAAACAGGGCTTGTTTTGATTTTAATAAGCTTCTTGTCATTAAATAGTTCATTTAATAATCTAGTCACTTGATTTCTACTTAGTTTTAATTCTTTTGATAATTGGATGGATTGACATTCTTCATATGAATTTTGATCCATTCTTCCATTAATCAACAACATTATTTTGTCTTCCAATGAAATCACCTCATCCTTTATGATAAAACAAATAAAACTTGTGCGCAACAATAGTGATTCGTTATACTTTTCTAATAAATATTTATACATTAATTGGCACGAATTTTGCTATATAATAATGAGGGGTGATGAATATGAAACAAAAAATGCAATATATTCAAACATTAAAACAAACATTAAAATTAAATCAAAAACTATTAAAATCGTTAGATTTCCTTACTGACAACATTGATGATATCAATAAAGTTGTTCAACAAGTATTAGAAACCAATCCTTTTTTAGAACTAAAATCACCTAAAAACTATGATACTCAGCAGTTTATTGAAAGTATATCTAATAAACGTTCTTTAAAAGATGATCTCTATTTACAATTAAGTGCATGTACTCGTCCATATAATGAAGATTTGATGGATTATTTGATTGAATCATTAGATGATAGTGGGTTCTTATCCTACCCTATTGATCAATATCTCACTGATTTAGATATAGACAGAGAAATGCTTGATGCTCATTTAGATATATTACGTTCTTTTGAACCAAATGGTGTTGGAGCTGCTGATGCTATTGATTCAATTATCATTCAATTAAAAAATAATAATAAAACAAAAAGCTATACACTATTTAGAGATTATCAGGATGTTATCTTAACTCAGAACTATTCACTTATTAAACAGAAAACAGGATTAAAAAAAGAAGAGATAGACCATTTATTTTATGAAATACGTTCTTGTAATCCATTCCCATGTAATATGTATAGTTCATCCCAGGATGATTATATCTCCCCAGATATTTTAATAGAGGTAGAAGATTCTAATATTATGATTACTCCTATCAATCAACCTGAACTCATTGTAAATGATCTTCTTTATGAGAAGGTAAAGAATGATGAAAATATGAAATCTTATTTTAATGATGCACATTTCTTAATTGAAAATCTAACAAAGAGAAATCAAACAGTATTATTTGTCGCCAATGCTTTAGTTGATATCCAGAGTGGTTATTTCTTATACGATGATGAATTATATCCATGTACCTTATCACAACTTGCAAGTGAAACAGGATTCCATGAATCTACTATTTCACGTACATTAAATAATAAGTACTACAGCTTTAATGGCGAGGTTTATCCTCTTAAACAACTTCTTGTTTCTCAAACTGCTTCAGGAGATAGTAGCGACTCTATTAAAAAGGCTATTGTTGAGTTAGTTGATAGTGAAGATAAAGAGCACCCACTTTCGGATAATCAAATTCTAAAGAAACTAGAAGAGTTAGAACTACATTGTTCACGTCGAGTCATTGTCAAATATAGACAACAATTAAATATTCCTTCATCTACAAAACGTAAGGTTCTTAAATAAGACTGTGACTTGTACATAGCATTTTCACATAAAGAGTAACTAAATAGACTTGGGGTTAACTCAAGCTTTAAAATGCCAGGGGTTTAGAACTCCTGGCAGTAATTTTAGGCTGTAAACTTTTTAGGGGCAGTTTTCTGTCATTATTTTTTTCCATTTCCTACTTCTCTCAATTTTCTGAATGCCCAGAAAATTCTTATAAATACTATGATTAATAGAACAAGTTCTGCACCGACAAGAAATTTGTAAGTAGCACCAGACATATAAGAAGCACTCTCTGTTAAATGATGAAGAGACAAAATTATATATGCTGCGAGTGCTACCATACACGCAAAAGACAAAAAGTGATAAATTTTCTCTGACTTATTCTTCATAAAATTTCCCTCCTTTAAGATTATATGAATAGGCTGTTTTTTTTGAATAATCATCTGCTTTTAAAAGATTTCTCTGTTCAAATGATATCATTTATATTTTCTATGAGAAAATTTTATCAAGGAGTCTTTAGCTTTTCAACATTTTGCTATATTTTATTGAAAATTGGCAGTGGAAAGGCATGCCACTAACATTATGAGGTTGATCTCTTTGCCAATACAATTTTCCAGAATAATAAACTACCATTTGAATACCCATAATCAACAGGTAATGATTTAAGAAAAATACGGAGCAGAAATATTCAGGATATATACTATCTGTCTATGACTGATAGGAAATGATTTCTATAGGTATTTCTTGATTTTATCCATAACAGTCTTTCCCATCTTTCTATGGTTAACCCTATACTCCTGTTCATTCAGGAATAAAGGCATCTCTCTTTTAGTTATTCCATGATATATCCCAGTAATACTACTTTTAATATTACCGATTATTATATGAGCTCTAAACATAGTAAATAAGCGAAAAATCACCACCCATTTACATAAAAAGAGATAACCAGTCATGGTTATCTCTTAAGCCCTTAATGATACAAGGCTTTCTAGTTATTTTCCTGATATACTCTATTGTCTAAATGTACAAAACGTTCTTTGATTTCCTGTGTACGTCCCTTATTCCAGAAATTATCACCAAGATAACCACATGTTCTACGACACACATTTAATGTCTTATGGTTTCTATTACCACAGTTAGGACAATACCATTCATTATTTTCATCTAATAAGATTTCTCCAGAGAAACCACATTCCTGACAATAGTCAGACTTAGTATTGATTTCAGCATACTGGATTGTTTCATACATATAGTTAATTAATTCTTTCATGGCATCAAAGTTATTTGTCATATTAGTCACTTCTACATAACTAATAGCCCCTCCAGAAGAAATCTTCTGGAACTTCGCTTCAAAGCCTAATTTAGAGAATGCATCAATATGTTCTCTTACATTGACATGATAAGAGTTAGTAATATAGTCTTTATCTGTTACACCAGGGACGATACCAAATCTCTTCTTTAATGCACGTGCTAATGTATAAGTAGTTGATTCTGCAGGAGTACCATATAAGGCAAATCCTAAACCTGTATCCTTCTTCCACTTATCACATGTATTTCTTAATTTCTGCATAATTTCAAGAGCTAATGCATCGCCTTCTTCAGTAGTATGAGACTGACCAATTAATGCCACTACACATTCATATAAACCAATATAACCTAATGATAATGTAGAATAACAAGTATCTAATAATGAATCAATCTTTTCTCCTGGTTTTAATCTTGCGATGGCACCATACTGCCAATGAATTGGAGAAATATCTGAAGGAGTACCCTTTAAGCTTTCGTGTCTTAACATCAATGCTTCATAACATAAATCTAAACGTTCATCTAGAATCTTCCAGAATGAATCCATATTCTTATTAGATGATAAACCAACATCAGTTAAGTTAAGTGTAACTACACCCTGATTAAAACGACCATACCACTGGTATTCACCCTTTTCATTCTTCCATGGAGATAAGAATGAACGACATCCCATACAAGGGAATACTTGTCCTTCATAGTTTTCTCTCATGATCTTTGCGCTGATGAAATCAGGCATCATACGCTTAGATACACATTTAACCGCTAAATCTGTTAAATAACGATACTGTGAATCATCAGGCACATTATTATCATCTAATACATAAAGTAATTTAGGGAATGCTGGAGTGACATAAGCACCCACAGGATTCTTCATGCCGATATATCTCTGTTTTAAGATTTCTTCAATTAATAAAGCTGTTTCTTCAATATAGTCTGGTTCTTCTCTTAAATACATGAAAATAGATAAGAATGGAGCCTGACCATTAGTTGTAGAGAATGTATTGATCTGATACTGGATAGTCTGTACACCTGCTTTGATTTCTTCATGAAGACGAGACTTTGCGATCTTTTCAATCTGTTCTTCTGTATAATCAATACCTACTTCTTTGCCTTCTTTTCTTACAGCCTTTAAATGTTTCTTATATGATACACGTACATAAGGTGCTAAATGAGAGATAGAGATTGTCTGCCCTCCATACTGACCATTAGCAACCTGCTGAACAATCTGAGTTGCAACAGTACATGCTGTCTGTAAAGACTTAGGTGTTTCAATCAATTTATCATTAATAACTGTGCCATTCGCAAACATATCCTTTAAGTTTACTAGATCGCAGTTATGCATCTTCTGGATATAGTAATCCATATCATGGAAATGAATAATACCATCATCATGTGCCTGTACAATCTTTGGTGGTAATAATAAACGGCGGCAATAGTCTCTAGAGAATTCACCAGCAATTAAGTCTCTCTGAGTAGCTAATACAGTCGCATCTTTATTAGAGTTTTCATCCATTGCTTCTTTATTAGTCTGATTGACAATACCATAAATCGCATTATCAATTGTATTAGTTTCTCTCTGGAATTCTCTTACCTTACGATAGCCTTCATAAGCCTTGGCAGTAAGTACTTCTCCTTTTTCAATTAACTTTTCAAAAACCTGTCCTTCAATACGATAAATGCTGATAGATGCTGCTCCACTTGATTTATGCCAGTCTTCAATTTCATGTGAGATCTTAGATGCAATTTCAGGTTTCACAATACCGCTGCCATAGCGCATAGCCTTTAAAATCGCATTTTCAATCTTACTTCCATCAAAAGCTACCTTTGAGCCATCTCTCTTGATTACCTCCATGTTATTTACCCTCCTCATAAGAAAATCTATTAGGATGAAATACCTAATAGATTTTTTTCTAATTCTATATTAGTCTAAATTAGTTGCACACGCAACTAATATGCTTGAGATAAAAAAATATCTCACAAATAATTTATTAACATGAAAAAATGTTGAATTTATCAACGTTTTTTTTATTATTGATAAACATAAAGAATGTTTACCCTTAAACAGTATAAAAACCCATGAGCCTAATGTCAAGCATTTCTCATGGGTTTCTTTTTTTCGCAATGTTGAAAGCGAATTAACCTAAATCTTCACCATTGCTTGCAACAACTTTCTTATACCAGTCAAATGAATCTTTCTTACTTCTTTCCAGTGTACCGCTTCCATCGTTGTTACGATCTACATAGATAAAGCCATAACGTTTCTTCATTTCACCTGTAGTAAAAGAGACACAGTCAATGCATCCCCATGGTGTATAACCCATTAAGTCTACACCATCAATTTCTACAGCTTTCTTCATCTGTTCAATATGTGCTCTTAAGTAATCTACACGATATGGGTCATGACAGCTGCCATCTTCTTCCTTCTTATCAATCGCACCAAAACCATTTTCTACAATAAATAATGGTTTTTCATATCTTTCATACATCTGATTCAAAGCATAACGTAAACCTTCTGGATCAATAGCCCATCCCCAGTCAGATACTTTAATGAATGGGTTAGCCACAGAATGTTCACTAGATCCATCTAAAGATTTAGAAACATCTTTATGTGCTGTAGAGTCTACAGTATTAGTCATGTAATAAGAGAATCCGATATAATCTACTGTACCTGCAGCTAAAGCTTCTTTATCTTCTTCAGTGATATCTAAGTTAAAGCCTTTGTTTTCAAACATCTTTAAGGCATAACGTGGATAATGACCACGGCACTGTACATCACAGAAGAACCATCTCTGATGCATCATTTCAGTAGATAATACCATATCTGCTGGGCGGCAAGAGAATGGATAAATAGGAACCATCGCAATCATATTACCGATTAAGAAGTTAGGATTGATTTCATGACCAATCTTCACAGCCTTTGCACTGGCTACTAATTCATAATGACCACACTGATACATCGCTTCTTCTGGATTATCATAGTTTCCAAAATGAGCACCACTGTTAGTCCATCCAAAAATATCATTCTTATAGTTCATCTGGTTGTTGATTTCATTGAAAGTCATCCAGTATTTAACTTTATCTTTATATCTCTTGAAACATACTTCTGCGAACTTTACAAAGAAATCAATAGTCTTTCTGTTCATGAATCCGCCATATTCCTTGGCAAGATGATAAGGCATTTCAAAGTGAGATAATGTGATGACTGGTTCAATACCATATTTTAATAATTCATCAAATACATCATCATAGAACTGTAAACCTTCTTCATCAGGCTCTTCTTCATCACCTAATGGGAAGATTCTTGTCCAGGCAATAGATGTTCTAAAGCATTTAAAGCCCATTTCTGCGAATAGCTTGATATCTTCCTTGTAATGATGATAGAAATCAATGCCGATGTGGTTTGGATAATATAATCCTTCCTTTACTCCATCAGTACTCACACGTGGTGTTGATACGTTACCACCTGTCATTACATCAGCAACACTTAAACCTTTAGTAGTGTCTAATACACCACCTTCAAACTGGTGAGCCGCTAAAGCACCACCCCATAGGAAATCCTTTGGTAAACTCATACGCATCCTCCTTTAATATACTCTAGTGCGCATTTTTCTAACGCTCGATATTTCTTTAATATCTCTAGATCTTCTATTTTTATTTTATCAAAGCTTCTTTCAATATAGTGATTTTTTTCAATATATGATTTACTTTCATCAAAATAAAGATCAAATATAAAGGCAATATAAGAAATCCACATGTCTAAATGTGTTTTTCTTGTAGGAGCATAAATAAGTTGATGTTTACAGAACTGTTGATAGACTTCATCAGTTATAGATTCTTTTCCTGCTTCCTCATAAGTCACACCTAGTAAGACTATATCCTTTTCTACATCTTTAACACGAAAATGATCTAATTTATCTGCATCTCTAATCATATGTATGTAAAAGAGTTCTTCTTCACTAAAGCCTTCTTCTACTTTGTATTTATTATGCTGTTCTATAGCATTTTTAATAATTGTGTCATATGTATCTTCTTCTATGAACTCTCTAATAAGTCCCTCTTCAAATAATATATGTGAAGAATACATTGCATGATCCACTGTTTTTCTATCTAGGAAAGAATGATATAGACGAAACTGTTCAAAACGACCTATATCATGTAATAGGCCGATTAATAGACATAAGTCTTTTTCTTCAGTTTTTCCTTTCATATCACATAACTCACCCATAACATCCATTACTTTATAAGAATGCACATATTTAAGATGAATATGTGGGATAGAGAGATCATAGCGATTAACATAATTATCAAATGCCTTTTTTGCATGTTCTAAATTAATCATGTAGAACCTCTAATACCTTCTTTAAATCATCAAGAGGAACCTGTCCTGGTGCACTCGCATCCTTAGCTGTCGCAAAGGTCATACATGAACCAAAGTATTCGCCCATCATACGTGACAAGCGTCCTAGTTTACCCATGGACATAGTAATAATAGGTTTTCCTAAACGCTGGCTTGAATAAAGAGTGACTTCTAAAAGTGTTAATAGGTCTTCTTTACTTTTTGGCATAACAGCAAGTTTAGGTAAATCAGCTCCTAATATTTCCATCTTTTCTAGTGTTTCCTGCATATCTTCTCTTGATGGTGTTTCATCAAAATGATGTTCACTCATAATAACATGAACACCTTTCTTATGTGCATATTGGACAAGTTCCATCACAGATTCATAGCCCTGCGATAATTCTATATCTACTAGCTCTACATGTGCATCACAGATTTCTTTAATACAATGCATATACTCTAGAGAAGTAAGTTCTCCTTCTCCTCCTTCACTCACAGTACGGATTGTACCTAATACAAGTTTATCTGTATGTTTTTTGATTTCTTCTAATACATCTGTCAAATGTCCTTCTTTTAATCCTTCATAGAAATCAAGTCTAATTTCTACTACATCATAATCTAAATCCTTATAAGAATCTAAAGTATCAATAATACCTTCTTTAGTTGTATCTACAATAGGAAGACAAATCTTAGGTGTTCCTTCTCCAAATACAACATTCTTTATATCTAATACATTATGCTTCGTGATGACAGGCATATAAAAACCCCCTTATTTCTCTTAATGTTTTATCATATTGATCACCTAATAAGAAATGTGGTGAACCTTTAATCACCTTATGTACACAATAAGGCAATGATGACTGAATAAATGTGAAATCAGAATCCTTGATTACATCATGTTCACCAGATAGTAATAAAGCTGGAATCTTAAGTTCTGATAAGTAATCTGCAGTAAAATGTGGCTCTTTTGTCATAAATGAAATGAGTTTAAAACGTGTTCTTGATCTCTTATCATATATACAGAATATTGGCAATAAGAGTAATGTCATATACATATGGAGTCGATAATACCATTTAATACCTTGAGGAGTGGCATTAGGTGAAAGAAGTGCCATATGTTTTAAACGGTCATCTTTTCCTGCAAGTGTAAGTGCGATATTCGCACCATCACTAAACCCAATGACATCATATGCTTCTAAATCTAGTTCATTTGCGACATCCATCACATCCTGAGCCATACGGTCTAGTGTTAAAGGACCACTCTTAATAGATTTACCATGATAACGTGAATCCATTGCGATTAATTGATAATCGTTTTCTAAATCCTTGATTAATTGATCATATATTTTTCTATTTTCCTGATTACCATGTAATAAGATAATCGGATAACCATTTCCATGTACTTCATAATATATCTTCATAGCATTACCTCACTTTGATCTCATTATAACACATATTAAATAACTGTGAAAAAAAGCGACTTGTTAATGTGTTTAACAGTTACTCTCATCAGAAATTAAAATAACATTGATATATACAATGTTTTTCTAATATCATACAGTGCAGGAAATGTAGTAATACATTATTTCTTCACTATCCATTTACCACTTCTATTAGAGCCTTCTCTTTCTACTAACCCATTTAAACGCAAATATTGAATGATGTTTTGAATCTGTTTTCTAGATAGATTAAACTCTTCCATTAGCTTAACCTGTGTTACAAAAGGATTTTCTCTCATTTTATTAAGTATCTCCAAACTTCTTTCAGTTCCTTTTTTGACTCCTTTTTGGT
>UMKH01025063.1_pt1 | contig 14359 bp, 10 predicted proteins | sample 1966271 | NCBI WGS metagenome assembly UMKH01 (sample SAMEA4836172, study PRJEB28245) | human gut metagenome | biome: gut microbiome; material: fecal sample | place: Denmark | collected 2008 | reverse complement strand
CAGCGGCAGCAGCGGTCTGTGCCATGGGGCTTGCCGGTGAGACTGGCTGGAAATATATGCAGCCGGGAGATGGAAACGCAACCTACCGTAATCGGATCATCGATGCGATTTATAATATGGAAGGAAAAGAATTGGAAGAAGGTGCAAAATATGAGATTAGATAAGAAAGATATGGTTCTGTATGCGGTAACAGACCGCCACTGGCTGAATGGAGAAAGTCTGTACAGCCAGGTGGAAAAAGCGCTGAAAGGTGGGGCTACATTTATCCAGCTCAGGGAAAAAAATCTGGGTGAGGAAGAGTTCCTGGCAGAAGCAAAAGAGATTGCCAGGCTCTGTAAATCCTACCATGTACCATTTGTGATCAATGACAATGTAGAGATTGCAAAGAAGGTAGATGCCGATGGTGTGCATGTGGGGCAGAGCGATATGGAAGCTCTTGATGTGCGGAAAACACTGGGTGAGGACAAGATCATCGGTGTTACGGCAAAGACGGTCGAGCAGGCGCTAAAGGCACAGGCACATGGAGCCGATTATCTGGGAGTCGGTGCAGTCTTTGGCACGACATCAAAGGCAGATGCAACAAAGCTGGATCATAAGGTTTTAAAGGAAATCTGCGAGACGGTGGACATTCCGGTTGTGGCAATTGGGGGAATCACGGAAGAGAATGTGACAGAGCTTGCCGGAAACGGAATCTGTGGAGTTGCCGTGATCAGTGCAGTTTTCGGACAGCCGGATATTGAGCAGGCTACAAAAGAATTAAAAGAGAAAGTAGAGGGGATGTTGAAATGATTTTGTTTACTAGCGATTACACAGAAGGGGCACATCCGAGAATTATCGAGAAGCTTGCCGAGACCAATATGGAGCAGACAGTAGGATATGGGGAAGATCCTTACTGTGAAGAAGCGAGAGAAGCAATTAAGAAGGTGTGTGAAGCACCGGAGGCAGATGTTCATTTTCTGGTGGGAGGAACCCAGACGAATTTTACAGTAATTTCTTCTATTTTACGCCCGTTCCAGGGAGTGATCTGTGCAGATAGCGGACATATCAATGTCCATGAGACCGGGGCTGTAGAAGCGACCGGACACAAAGTTCTGGCACTTCCTTCAAAGGAAGGAAAAATCACAGGACAGCAGATAAAGGAATATTACGACCTGCACTGGAGTGATGAGTCTCATGAACATATTGTACAGCCAAAGATGGTTTATATTTCACATCCGACAGAGGTAGGAACATTGTATACAAAGAATGAACTTGAAAATATTTCTACTGTATGTAAGGAATGTGGACTTTATCTTTTCCTGGATGGGGCAAGAATGGGTTATGGACTGATGGCACCGGGGACAGATGTGACACTTCCGGATATTGCAAAGTGTTGTGATGTATTCTATATTGGAGGAACAAAGGTCGGTGCATTGTTCGGAGAAGCTGTGGTAATCACAAATCCATGTCTAAAGCAAGATTTTCGTTACTGCATTAAACAAAAAGGTGGAATGCTTGCAAAAGGAAGACTGCTTGGCGTTCAGTTCCTGGAGCTTTTTAAAGATGGTCTTTATTTTGAAATCTCCAAACATGCGATTGATATGGCAATGCTTTTGAAAGATGGACTGAAAGAAAAAGGATATGAATTCTTCATGGACAGCAATACCAACCAGCAGTTCATTATTGTGGAAGATGCCAAATTGCAGGAAATCCGTCAAAAATATGGCGTAACTTATCAGGAAAGGTACGATGAGACCCATAGTGTGATCCGATTATGCACTTCCTGGGCGACAAAAGAGGAAAATGTGAAGGCATTCCTGCAAGATATGTAATTTGTGAAAAATTGAATAAAGCTTTACAGGTAAGGCAGATATGGTAAATGATAAGGACTTTTTTGCACAGAAAATGGCAGAAGAGTCCTTTTTTGCTTTTCGTAGTGTTTTAATATGAGAAAATAATAATTAGGCATTTAATTATTTGTTTGTGAAAAATATTATAAAAATATAAATTATTGAGAATAAATGTTGACTTATATGTGTGATACGCATAAAATAACGATTAGACTTCTAATGAATAGACATCTAATTAAATTGCGGGAGGTGAAAGGGTGAAGTCGGATAAATTTGAGTGTGGGGATTTTACCAGGGAGAATATGCCGGTACAACTTCTTCTTGCACAGGTCGGACATATGTATAAATGGTATGTGACGAACCAGATGAAGGATACAGAGCTGAAAGCCGGACAGGCAGGAATTCTTGCAATATTGCAGATGGTAGGACCGATGTCACAGAGAGAGCTTGCAGATCATATTCACATTACGCCGCCATCGGTGAATGTAGCAGTTCAGAAACTTGAAAAGCTCGGATATATTAGAAAAGAGCAGGACGAAAAAGACCAGCGGATGACAAGGATCCATCTGACAGAACGTGGAGAGAAGATTCTTGGCAACATGCATGAGATTCTCCGAAGCACGGAAAATACACTCCTGAAGAATATGAGCACAGAAGAGAAAATACTGTGCAGAAGACTGCTTTTACAGATGAGTGACAATCTTTTCCAGGAAAAAGAATTCCGTGATATGCCATGTAAAAACCCATTTGAGGAATAAAAATAGTTACTAAGAAAGGAAATAATTGCTATATGAGAAAGCTATTCAAACATTTGAAGCCTTATGCAGCAACTATAGCAGCGATTGTTGTTATCCTGATCGTTCAGGCGTACTGCGATCTGTCATTGCCTTCTTATACTTCAGACATTGTCAATGTCGGAATCCAGCAGGGAGGAATTGATGAGAAGATTCCGGATGCAATCGCAGAGGAAGAGATGAATAAGCTGTTGCTTTTTGTGGCAGAAGAAGACCAGCAGACAGTGCTGGATGCATATGAGAAAAAGGAATCCGATTCGGATTATAAGTATGATGGAGCAATTTATGTTCTGAAGGATTCCGTGAAAAAAGATGAAGAAAAGTCAGGAAAGGTATTTGACATCCTTGGAAAGCCGATGCTTCTGACTTATGGATTTGAATCTGGAAGCGATACAACAAAGAAGATGGAAGAATCCATGAAAGAAAACATGATTTCTTCTATAAAGGAACAGGCTGAGAAACAGGCAGAGAGTATGCAGTCCCAGATGACAGATGAGCAGAAAGCAGCACTTGCGGCAAATCCGGAGCTTGCCAAGAAACAGCAGGATGAAATGCAGAAAAACATTGATGAACAGGTGAAAAAGATCGAAAATGCAGATATCTTTGAGATCCTGAACATGATACCGGATGAACAGAGAGCAGACGTTATTGATAAAATATCAGAAAAAATGGACGATATGCCGGATACTATGCTGGAACAGGCAGCAACTTCATATATTAAAGAAACCTACAGTGTTCTGGGCGTGAATACAGATAAGATCCAGAACAGATATATTTTAACAACTGGCGGTAAGATGCTTGCACTTGCATTTCTTGGAATGCTCGCAAGTGTTACCGTAGGACTTCTTGCTTCCAGAGTGGCAGCAAGTACGGGACGTGATCTGAGAGGAAAGGTATTTAAAAAAGTTGTTGGATTTTCCAATGCAGAATTTGACCATTTTTCAACCGCATCCCTGATCACAAGAAGTACCAATGATATCCAGCAGATCCAGATGCTTGCAGTTATGCTTTTGAGAATGGTGATGTATGCACCAATCATGGCAATTGGAGGTATTTTTAAGGTTCTCCATACGAATGTCAGCATGTCATGGATCATCGTACTTGGGGTAATCCTGATCGTGATGGTTGTTGCTGTATTATTTATTGTGGCAATACCAAAATTTAAGATTCTGCAGAATCTGGTTGACAGACTGAACCTTGTTACTCGTGAGATCCTTACCGGACTTTCGGTTATCCGTGCATTCAGTACAGAAAAGCATGAAGAAGAACGATTTGATAAAGCGAACAGAGATCTGACAAGAACCAACTTATTTGTAAACCGTGCCATGACATTTATGATGCCGATGATGATGCTGATCATGAACGGAATTACCATACTGATTGTATGGAGTGGCGCACATGGTGTCAGTGACGGGCAGATGCAGGTTGGTGATATGATGGCATTTATCCAGTATACAATGCAGATCATCATGTCCTTCCTTATGATCTGTATGATTTCTATTATGCTTCCAAGAGCAGCTGTTGCAGCAGACCGTGTGGATGAAATTCTGACAAGCAGGACAGCGATCGAAGATCCGAAAACACCGGAAAAACTGGAAGAATCCAGAAAAGGCGAAGTAAAATTTGACCACGTATCCTTCCGTTATCCGGGAGCAGAAGAAGACGTACTTCATGATATCAGCTTTACAGCAAAACCGGGACAGACAACGGCGATCATCGGAAGTACCGGTAGTGGTAAATCTACGATGATCAACCTGATCCCAAGATTTTATGATGTAACAGAAGGTACGATCACATTGGATGGAAAAGATATTCGTACCATTTCCCAGCATGATCTGCGGGATGAACTTGGATACGTTCCACAGAAAGGTGTACTTTTCTCAGGAACAATCGAGTCCAATATTCTGTATGGCAATCCGGATGGATCCGAAGCCGAGATGAAGGAAGCCGCAGAAATCGCACAGGCAACTGAGTTTATCGAAGAGAAACATAAAAAATACGAAAGTCCGATCGCACAGGGCGGTTCCAACGTATCCGGCGGTCAGAAGCAGCGTCTTTCTATCGCACGTGCGATTGCAAAGAAACCAAAAGTTTATATTTTTGATGACAGTTTTTCAGCACTGGATTATAAGACAGACGTAACCCTTCGTGCTGCATTGAAAGAAAAGACACAGGACAGCACAGTGATCATTGTAGCACAGCGAATCAGCACCATTTTACATGCGGAGCAGATCATTGTGCTGGATGATGGAAAGATTGCGGGAATCGGAACACACAAAGAGCTTCTGAAATCCTGTGATGCATATTATCAGATTGCGTCATCGCAGCTTTCTGAAGCAGAGCTTGCGAGAGACTTAAATAACGAAAATGACGGAAAGGAGGAAGCATAGTATGAGTAATCAGCCAAGAAGAAGAGGACCTATGGGCGGTGGACATGGAAGAATGGGAACCGGCGAGAAGGCAAAAGACTTCAAAGGTACCATGAAGAAACTTTTTACTTACCTTAGTGAATATAAAATCGGTATTTTCTTTGTTATGATATTTGCAATCGGAAGTACGGTTTTCAATATTATTGGACCAAAGGTTCTCGGAAAAGCGACGACCGAAATTTTCAAAGGTCTGGTCGGAAAAGTATCCGGCGGTAGCGGAATTGATTATACAAAGATTGGTAAAATCCTGTTAACTTTATTGTGTCTGTACGTGATCAGCGCATGTTTCTCCTTTATCCAGGGATATATCATGACAGGCGTATCACAGAAGCTGACCTATCGCATGCGAAAAGAAATTTCTGAGAAAATTAACCGCATGCCGATGAATTATTTTGATACGACTACACACGGAGAAGTTCTTTCCAGAGTAACCAATGACGTAGATACTCTGAGCCAGAGCCTGAACCAGAGTGCAACCCAGATGATCACATCCGTGACAACAATCATCGGTGTACTGATCATGATGATCAGTATCAGTCCGCTGATGACCGTGATCGCACTTCTGATCCTGCCGGTATCTATGGTACTGATTTCTGTAATCGTAAAACACTCACAGAAATACTTCAAAAGCCAGCAGGAATATCTGGGACATATCAATGGTCAGGTAGAAGAAGTATATGGCGGACATAATATTGTCAAAGCATTCAATAAAGAAGAAGATGTGATCCGCGAATTTGATGAGACTAATGATATCCTGTTCCGTTCTGCATGGAAATCACAGTTCCTTTCCGGAATGATGATGCCGATCATGCAGTTTGTCGGAAACCTTGGATATGTAGGAGTTTCTATCTTAGGAGGTTACCTTGCAATCAAACAGACCATCGAAGTTGGAGATATCCAGTCCTTTATCCAGTATGTAAGATCCTTTACACAGCCGATCCAGCAGGTTGCACAGGTAGCAAACATGCTCCAGTCGACAGCCGCTGCATCAGAGAGGGTATTTGAATTTCTGGACGAAAAAGAAGAAGATCAGTTTGCTGAAAATCCAGTATCTGTAGAAGGATTACAGGGAAATGTAGAATTTGAACACGTACACTTCGGATACAATCCGGAGCATATCATCATCAATGATTTCTCTGCAAAAGTAAAAGAAGGACAGAAGATCGCCATCGTAGGACCAACCGGAGCAGGAAAGACAACCATGATCAAACTGCTGATGCGTTTCTATGATGTCAACAGCGGGGCAATCAAGATCGATGGACACAACATCAAAGACTTCAACCGGAGCGAACTCAGACAGATGTTTGGAATGGTACTTCAGGATACCTGGCTGTTCAGCGGAAGCATCGAAGATAACATTAAATACGGTAAACTCGATGCAACCCACGAAGAAGTCGTAGCCGCAGCCAAAGCTGCTCACGTACACCGTTTCGTCCAGACTCTTCCAAGCGGATACAACATGATCCTCAACGAAGAAGCTAGCAACGTATCTCAGGGCCAGAAACAGCTCCTCACGATCGCCAGAGCCATCCTGGCTGACCCTAAGATCCTGATCCTCGATGAAGCTACCAGTTCCGTAGACACCAGAACCGAAGTCCAGATCCAGAAAGCCATGGATAACCTCATGAAAGGCAGAACCAGCTTCGTAATCGCCCACAGACTTTCAACCATCAGAGATGCAGATCTTATACTGGTAATGAAAGACGGCGATATTATCGAACAGGGGAACCATGAAGAACTCCTGGTAAAAAATGGATTCTACGCAGAGCTGTATAACTCGCAATTTGAAAACGCTACAAGCTGTGCATAAAAATGGAAAGATGCCAAAAATCATGCTCGCATGATTTTTGGCATCTTTTTATTTTTATATAGAGCGCCAGCTCTCATTCGGATGATGCGACAGCATTAGCCGAATGCAGCACAGCGTATGTGTCGGGGCAAAAGAGTAGAGTGCATCATTCCACAAACTAATCAATCTCCAGCGGAACAGGAGCTTCAGCTCCGCTTCCCGCGCCTGTCTTGCGTTCCCTAAATTTAATTCAATTATTTTCCAACATCTCTAGCAACGCCGAATTTGTTGATTTATTTATGATTTCTGTAATTTTCAATCAACCAGATTAAACGAATTTGTTGATCTGTTTTTAATTTCTGAAATTCTAAATCAACTATATCTGCATATTTCGTTGATTAGCTTTGAATTTTACAGTATCTAAGTCAATAAAATATTCTTATTCTGTTGACTTGTTTTTGAGTTTTATAGTATCTAGATCAATAATAGTTCCTTATTTCGTTGATTCATTTTCGGCTTTTAAGTTTTGCAATCATTTTTTTCAGTATAACGCATGTAAAAATGTGTATCAATGAAGCAAAAAATAAATATGAAAAACTGTAAAAAATATTGCCATCAATAAAAATCATATATATGATATTTATAAAGAACAAAGGAGGTTTAAAATAATGCCTATGAAAAAAAGATTATCCAGTTCCATTGGTACTATTATTGTTCTCTGTGCGATAATTATAATATCGTTGCAGAAATATCAGCCGGATAAAGAAGTAATTACTACTTTCATATATGAATGGCTAAATGACGATTCCAGGGCAGAGACAGAATACAAAAAAATTCTGGAAACCGGAAGTGATAATCAATCCTTATCTCAGCCTTTGCAAAAATACTTCATAACAGAAGCGGCATTCCAATCTTTCTTAAAGACATTTTATTATTTACCAGTAAAAATTCTGCAACAATACGATTCCTACAATTTAATAGACATTAACATAACAAAAGAATCTAATAGTTACTTTGTAAAAGTAGACTTAGAATTGATAAAAGAAGAAAAATCAAAGAATCATTCCATCACAATAAAAATTCAAATGGATCATAAAAAGTTTACCTATTTTACCATCACAGAAGGAAAAGAAATTTAACACAAATAAGCGGTTGAAAGATAAGAAACAAATAGGATATAATAACCCATAGATATTCAGGAAGGGAGGAAATCTTTCATGCAAAAAGTAATCAGTATCGGAAAACAGAATTTTGTATCTCTTCGGGAGAATGATTGTTTTTATATTGATAAAACAGATCTGATCTGTAAGTGGTGGGAATCAAAAGATGAAATTACTTTGATCACCAGACCGCGTAGATTTGGAAAAACATTGAATATGAGTATGCTGAATTGTTTCTTTTCCAATCAATTTACAGGACGGGAAGACCTTTTTAAAGGATTGGCAGTCTGGAAAAAGGAAAAGTATCGTAAAATGCAAGGAACCTATCCGGTAATTTTTCTGAGTTTTGCCGCAATTAAAGGCAGTAATTATGAAGATGCCAGAGATGGGATTATCATGGCGATCAATGAAGCCTATTCAGAACATAGGTATCTGCTTGAAAGTAATGAACTTACGGATGGTGAGAGGAAATGCTTTGAAGAGTTAGATTATTATGCAAAAAATCCAGGAATTAAAAAACAGGTGACAAATGATACAATCTGTAATGCGGTAAAAAATCTGGCAAATTGCCTGAGCCGGTATTATAAAAAGAAAGTTATTATTTTGCTGGATGAATATGATACCCCGATGCAGGAAGCTTATCTCTATGGATATTGGAAAGAATTTACAGCATTTATCAGAAGTTTATTTAATGCAACGTTTAAGACAAATCCATATTTGGAAAGAGCAATGATGACAGGGATTACACGCGTGTCGAAAGAATCTGTATTTTCAGATTTAAATAATCTTAACGTTGTAACAACGACATCAACGGAGTATGAAACCTGTTTCGGATTTTCGGAAGAAGAAGTATTTCAGGCGTTAGAAGAGCGTGGGATGAACAATCAGAAAAAGCTTGTAAAGTCCTGGTATGATGGTTTTGTATTTGGAAATACGCATGATATCTATAATCCTTGGTCAATTACTAATTTTTTAGATAAAAAACAGGTCCGTCCTTATTGGGCAGATACCAGTTCAAATAGTATGATTGATGAACTGATTCGAAAAGCTTCCACAGACATCAAAGAAAAGATGGAAGAATTGCTGCAGGGAAAAGAAATCGTAGTTAATTTTGATGAACAAATCGTATTTGAGCAGCTTGATCAAGATGAGAATGCAATCTGGAGCCTGATGCTGGTAAGTGGTTATCTGAAAGCAGAGCAGATAGAATATCGGGGCGTTTTGTTAGAGCCATGGTATCATCTGCGAATCACCAATCTGGAAACAACAGCAATGTTTACAACTATGTTTAAAGGATGGTTCGCAAAGAATCAATCCAATTATAATCAGTTCATGAAGGCATTATTAAGTGATGATATAGATGCTATGAACTATTATATGAATCAGATTATAATGACAACATTCAGTTATTTTGATGTAGGACAAAATGAACCGGAACGATTTTATCATGGATTTGTTCTGGGACTCATTGCGGATCAGACTGATATCTATGAGATTCGGTCGAACAGAGAAAGTGGTTTTGGACGTTATGACGTGATGATGATTCCTAAAATAAAAGAAACAAAAAAGTATCCGGCGATTATTATGGAATTTAAAGTGAGAAATATAAAAAGAGAAGAGATTCATCATTATGGTTTTGCATTTGAAGGAAAAAAAGTATTGATAGGATAAAAAGAAGAAAGTCAAACTGCTATTGCGATTTAAAACTTTTTCATATAGCAGTTTGACTTTATCCGTTTTATAGATTAATGTAAATAAAATCCCAGATCCAATATACATTCCGGAGGCAGATATTCTCGCGGAATATTCACAAGTGCAGTAATTTTCCATAAGATACCAAATCCAATCAGAATGAGTAGCATTCCTCTGACACATTTTCTATAATCTCCGGCAGGAAACTTATACAAATCTTTAATTCCAAAAGCAAAGATAAAAATTAAAATCAGGACGGTCATTCCAAACAAAAAGAAAAAAGATTTTTGCTTTTCTAAAATACGTCTGTTTTCACCAGACTGTTTTTTATGTTCCCCTTCCTGATCGATGGTGACTTCATCTCCATCTTTTAATGGATATGTAGACCATTTTATGATCTGCAAAAGTTGTCCTTTTTCATCTTTTTCTTCCGGAAGAAGAATACTATCTGCGGTTATGGAAAGAGGATCGACAGCCTTTGAAAAGGCGAGAAATTTTGTTCCGAATACTCCTTCTTGCTCTGCCAGATAAAAAATCATATTTGTATCGGTATTATAGCAACTTTTGGGAATACGGATGGTAGAATTAAGCTTTTCTTCTTCTGTCTGACTGATCGTTGCAATCTCTACAGGTATCTGCATCCATTTTTCTATACGGATGGATAAAATAGTACAGATCATTAAAGAAATCAGGATCATACATCCGGCATTCCAGGTTTTCTTTTTCATCATTTTATCAACTCCATAAAATATCTTTTAGTCCATCCGTCAATTCTGTATTGTAATATAAAAAGAAAAATGTCACTGGAAGTAAACATAGTAGACCACAGACGGATTGAATTCCAACAGCATTTTGATTGAGTGATGCGAGAAAAACAGAAAGGGGATAGTCGGTTTCTTTTTCGAGAAAAAGGATAGGCTGTTCAACCATATTCCAGCTTTCTGTAAATACTAATATAAATAATGTGATAACGGCAGGTTTTGAATTTGGAACTATAATGTAGCGAATCATTTGTAGCTGATTTACGCCATCCATTCTTGCGGCATCAAGTGTAGAATCTGGGATTGCCTGGAAAACGAAAGTAAGCCATACAGTTCCAAAAGGTGAAAATATTGCAGGGATTATCAAAGCTTTCCAACTGTTTAAAAGTTTTAGTTTTTCTAATAAAATATAATTCGGCAGCAGTGTTACCTGAATCGGTAAAATCATAAATAGTGCAAATAGTATAAACCAGAATTTTTTCAGAGGAAAAGAATATTTTGCAAATGCTGTTCCTGACATACAGGAAAAAAGGGTTTGTCCTGCCGCAATCATCAGACACATGGCAAGGCTTCTCCAAAATTTTATCAGATAATCAGGTTTTGCCAGAAAAACTTTATAATAATTCATCAGAGAAAATCCGGTATCTGAATGAAAAACTGAAAATACAATCAGATAGATAATTGGAAATAAAAAAATAAAGGCTATGATCGAAAAAACAAAGAGCCGGGTGTACTGTTTGTACTTATGCATCGGCAGTCCTCCTCTTTAGAAAATAGTATATCATATAGATAAGACCACTTAGAAAAAGAATAAATACGGTAATAATAGTTGCACTGGCGGAAACCTTTTGGTAATTCAGATTTTGTAAATTATTATTCATAAAATGTTGTAAAAAATAAATACTGTTGTCTGGATGAGTTCCGCCAAGTAAAAAGGCTTCTCTGTAGCATTTAAACGCATTCATTATGGAGAGTATTAATGTAAAAAGGATAACCGGAAACAATATAGGACAGGTAATATAATAAAAGCTCTGCCATTTTCCGGCTCCGTGAAGACTGGCATATTCATAATATTCTTTCGGAATCATCTGAAGTCTGGAAGAATAAATGAAAATATAATATCCAACAAATTTCCAGAAATATAAAATACAGATGATCCAAAAAGCGCTTGAGGTATGAAGCCAGTCTTTTTCAGGAAGATAAAAAAAGTTTAGTATCAGATTCAAAAAACCATTATTTTTGAAAAAAAACTGGATGACTAAAACTATAGATGCGATTGGCATGATGATTGGATAAAGAAAAGAGAGTCGGAAAATTTTCTGACCTTTCGTAATCTGTTGTAAAATTACAGAAATACAGAGAGCTGTCCCTAAAGTAACTGGTATTGTAACAAGCATATATTTACAAGTGTTTTTTACTGCCAGTAAAAACATTGTATTTTTAAATAGTTCTTTATAATTATCAAGACCTACAAATTCGCGTTTTCCGATACCAAAAGAAACAGAATACCACAAAACAATCAAAAATGGGATCAGATAAAAGAAAAGAAATCCTGATATTGCAGGGAAAGCCAGTAAGAATCCCTTCTTCTTTTTTTTCATTGCATCACGCTCGCTTTCACTTAAAACTATTCTGTCACCTGTGTATGATAATCATTCCATGCTTTGTCTGCTAAAGCCGAAAGCTTATCTTGCCATATCTTTTTAAAATCAGTTTGCGGACCATATAATAAACTACTATTTTCTATAATCTCTTCATAAATAAAATGTTCAACTTCTGTCGGAAAATATGCTCCTTCTAAGGACTGAAATGCTTTTATAGCTAAATCCTGTTTTGACTGATCTAAGAAGGACAGTTTTGTACGGATGGCAGATACTTGTACCGGATAATCTGTTCCAAGGACACCATTTGCGCTTAGTGACATTCCATTAGTACTAGTTGATTCCTGAATTACGTTATTTAAAAAATACATTAAGAAGTGATAAGCTTCTTCTTTATAATCAGATGCCATACTTACAGCACCAAAGCAACGAATGGCAGCCATTTTTTTCCCTGAATATCAGGGATTATGTCTATTTGCGTTGTGTGTTCGTTTATGTCATCCAAAGATGAGATTAAAATATGCGAAGAGCTAGTATCAGTATTATTTGTCTTTTCATTTTCTAAATAATCTTGTTTAAATAATAAGTATTCTAATGCGAAATTACTCCACTTTTCCTTATCAAAGAAAATCTGACCGGAATTGTAATCCGCAGCAGGTTGAAACCAGTTACCACTGATATTATCTAATTCGAATAGTGCATTTTTCAGAGCGTGGTCAGAAGAACTTTTTATATTTGAAATCCAATCTTCTAAGGTATCATTTTCCTGTGTATAATCAAGTACAGTATCGGAGATTAACATATTATAGTGGCAGGAAAGAGGAAGAATATATTGTCTTTCCTGATATTGACCGGGGAGAAGAAAAGACGGATTATAGTTTTCCTTTTGCCAATAAGAATCTTTTTTCATATATTTATCCAATGAGGCGAATACACCACTTTGCATTGCCTTATAAGGATTTTCAAAAAGAGGTTCGTTCATCTGCGCAGCTCCATCGGTGGAACAGTTAACAAGATATAAGTCAGAACCTTTTCCAGACATGATCTGTGTACGGAGTTTCTGAATTTCTGCAGATCTTTTATCAGGATCAGGAGATAATATTTTAATTTCAAATTCCAGAGAGTTATTTTTGGATGTGGCATATTTTACAGCATCAAGAACCTGCTCCTTAAAAGCAGGTTCTATAACAATAGAGAGTGTTTTGGAGACATCTTTATTTAGCTTTGTACATCCGGATAATCCAATTGAAAGGATGAGGAGTGGAAGAAGATAAAATTTAAAATTGAACATTGGTATGATCCCTCCTTAAAAATTACAAAGTATAATTGATTGAATTTAAATGATGTATATGTATTGGTATCTGAATTTTAACACAAAAATAAAACGATGTCAAAAAATATAAAGGAATTTTTTGAAAACTAAGTAGTTCGTATGATTTTGTTGATTTTCGAAGAATACCAGAGGACGCTTGCATTTCAAAAAAATACAAGTTATCCTTAAGAAGATGTACAAAGGAGGAAAAGAAGATGCAGCTTGCAACAGCAATGAATCTAAGAAAAGCAATGGATGAGGAAACCAAAAGAGAGCGGCTCGCTTCCTGGTACAGCACACTGCCCGGAATTCCGGCACATGAAAAAGAGATCATAGAAAGGTCTTTAAAATATAACGTGTGGAAAGAACTCATAAAACTCTTTGTCGTTTATATGATCCTTTCACTGGTATGGTTTTTCGGAGCCGGTCGGTATGATCCGTTTGAAAGTGTAACAGGATATTCTCTCATAGGAAAAAAGAGCGTAATTGGAGTTGTGCAGGAGGATGGCGAGTCATTGCGCTTGAAAAATCCGAATAAAGGCGAGCATGTAAGTTACACACTTGCAGAACTTGGAATGGATCCGATCAAATATTCTTATGGCAGTCGGTTTCAGACATACTGGGAAAAAGAAAAGAATGGGGAATATCAGTTACTTGCGGTATTGCCGGAAAAGCAGGTATCGAAAATAGAAGGTCTTTATTATGGCGTAATGGGAGTCGGATATTTTGCAATTCTTATTGGCGGGCTTTGTGCGTTTTTTATCCGGAGAAAACGATATACAGGATGGTTTTTATCGTTCTATTACAGGCTGGAAAAGTTTTACTCAGAATATGGTGTATGGCAGAAATACAGTGTTGAAAGAGGTTATGACACGGTCGATGCGATTATTGCTTACGGAAATGAAAATCCGATATATTTTGTAAACGAATTTTCGAATATCCATCTCACAAAAGAGGAAGTAAAGAAAAAGAAATCAAAGCTTGCCATGGTC
>UMKH01027890.1_pt1 | contig 14520 bp, 18 predicted proteins | sample 1966271 | NCBI WGS metagenome assembly UMKH01 (sample SAMEA4836172, study PRJEB28245) | human gut metagenome | biome: gut microbiome; material: fecal sample | place: Denmark | collected 2008 | reverse complement strand
CCCCTGCCATATTTCAATATTATTTCGGAACCTTACCTTCATTTTGAAAAGGTTGGTGATGAAACGGAAAAGAAATTACTTATGGGAAAACCTGCAAAAGATTTTTTCACTTCTATTTGGGATAGAGCTGTTGCAGAGCCTATCCCTTTGAACGAGTTGGTTAAACTGATTATATCTAAGGATAATTCTAAAAATAGTGCAAAATCTAAGGATGGTAATGCCCGTAAGCGTATAGACCGTGCGATAAAGTACGGATCTTTAAAAAAGGACGAATTGAAGAATATATATTTGAAAACTGACAATTGACATGAATGTTGAAGAGATAAAGCAAAAGAAACAGGAGTTGGGCGAAAAGATAGCTGTTCTTCTGAATGGGTTTGAGGATGAAACCGGAGTTCAAGTTTCTGATGTTGGATTTGTCCGTAGGGTTTCTTATGACGAATTAGGTCGTGAAGTTGGCAAAGAGTATGTGGTTGAGGTGAAAGTGGAGCTATGAACAGTAAATTTCAGATACGTCAGTTTGAGCTTACCATATACCCACGTAAGCTATGGGTTGTAAAGGGAGGCTCTTTTAAAGATATAGAACGCACTTTTTATATCGAAGAATCTGAAGAGGTTGAGGATATGTTAAAATCATGCAAGGCTATTACGTTTAGAGCCTCGATAAAAGACGGTGATTGGTTAGGTGTTGTTGTATATATAAAACAAAAAATGGGAATTAAGGACATAGCGCATGAGGCTCTTCATGTATCTTCCTTTATTTTTTCTGACATTGGTGTTAAAGGTGATTTTTACAATGATGAGGCACAAGCTTATTTGGTAGGCTTTGCTGCCGATTGCATCAATCAAGTAGTGATAGGAAGGTATAAGTAGCGATGATTTCTTTCTTTGGGGGCATTGTGTATTGTCGCAGCGTTTTTTATAATATGCTATTAAACATGTATAAATTAAATAAGAAATCCATTGCAATACAAATTTTAGCCTCTATATTTGCATCATAATTACGCTCATGGCTACGCATACCTTAAAGCTGTATTTGCAGCTTATCCTTGAATAATAGGTATGCTTACCCCTTGTTTTTTTACAAATAACTCATTAGTATTATGGCATACAAAGCATTAGACATCGCAAATAAAATTATATCCAAAACAGATTTGGAACATGGTGATACTATATCAAATCTGAAATTGCAGAAGATGATGTATTACCAACAAGGTTTCCATTTGGCATATTTTGGAACACCATTGTTTGATGAGGATATTGTTGCTTGGCAATATGGGCCGGTTGTCCCTTCTGTATATAAGGAATATAAATCGTTTGAATCCAATTCTATATCGACTTCAAAAGAAGGTATATCTTTATCAGATGATGAAGAAGAACTTTTCAACAATGTTTATGAGGAATACAACCAGTTTTCTGCTGTAGCCTTGATGAAAATGACACATGAAGAATCTCCTTGGAAAACCACGGAAATAAACTCTGTAATAAGCCGTGATAAGATGATGGCGTTTTTCAAAACACAAATTGAAGCATAAATGAGTGGCAAGTTTAAGTTAAAGCATAAAGATGTAAAGCCTAATTTAAAAGAAAAAGAGGTTGATGCGAGAAGCAAAGAACCTCTTTTCTGCTTTAAGTACTTGGATATGAAAACATCTTTAAAAGGATGTGATAATAGTGTGTTCAAGGATTTTGTAACGAGGATGCAAAAATTGTGCTGTCTTACTTGGAAAGATATAAACGTTTCCGGGAAACACCAATATGGTTTTGAAATGATACCAATCAAACAGTTGAAGCCAACATCCCTTCCTGCAATAATCACAGAGGATATTAAAGAACTTGCTGTTTTCAGATATAGTGGCGATAACCGCCCTTTCGTATGTCTAATAATGGACTGTGTGATATACCCTATATTCATAGAAGCTAAATTCGGTGATATATACGACCACGGAAGTAAATAATAACAGATTTATCATACGTATGAAGCGGTAAGAGAACATCCTACCGCTTTATTTTTATTGTATAACTACACGTAAAGCCGGACCCTTAGAGTTAGCGTTAATGGGCACTTTGCTTTCTAACATGCCTCTTTTTTTGCTCCATTGTAGATTATGTGGTAATTTTGCGACGTTTAACTAAAATATAACGTTGCTATGGGAACAAGAAAAGGCTATCCGTTTTCAAGGAGGCAGTATAAGCAAGGATGGGGAATATTGTCAAAGAGCATATTCGGACTACTGGGTCTTGGTGCGTGTGCTGCGAAAGGGATTAAGGATGCGGTGGATAGCAATGCAGTATCAGACAATAATAATACACGTGATAGTGCTATACCCAATATTGAGACTAAGAATAAAGTACCACGTATATCAAATGGCAATACGAATGATAAGGGAATAATATCAGACACTATTACTAATGATAATTATAGATGCTTGTCTGTGGCTGAATATATTATTTCAGGTGAGTATAAATCAGATTATACTTCTGCGAGTCTATCTTGTCTTAATAGAGGAAATGGTAGCCCTTATTTTCAGATAAAAATATTGATTATGCAACGTGATTTTGCGTATGTATTAAAAGGAGAGATTATGCTTATTAAGTTGGATAATGGAGATATACTCGAATTTAATAATATGTTTGAAAGCAAATCTGACACAAGAAAATATGGACAATTAATAACTCTTTCATACCATATTTCAGAGGAACAAATAAATAATATATCCGAACATAAAGTAAATAAGATGCGTGTGTCGCTTGGAAATAAATATAAAAACATAAATGTAAGCAACTCTGACCTATCTATGTATATTTCAAAATCGTATTTAAAGATAATGGATAGATTGTCAAAAAAGCCATCTATATATGATGGGTTTTAGTTTAATATAGAGTAATAATATACTAAAATTATAATCATGGAAGATAATTTAATTTCAGAAGAACTCATAAACGATAAGAAGATTCGTATAAATGAGTTGAAAAATGCGATTGAAAGCATTAAATCGTTAGGATTTCAACCACCACAAGACATGGTGATTGAACTTGAACAACTTGAAAACTTCGTACTTGTAAACTACGAGTTAATACCAACATTAACTGGACTTTTAGAGAATGAATTTAGTAAATTCAAGAGTGAAGTAAATCTTTTGTTAAGGTATTCTCCGGAGGATGGGCTGGATATTTCTTTTTTTAGTGATAGAATATCCAATTCTCGCAAAAGCAGAACAAAAAGGGGTGAAATAAGTATTGTCTTCAAAAGCGGTGAAGTGATAAGTAATGCGTATGGGAGTGATACTTTGACTGATTTTATAAAACAAGTTGGTACTAATGAGGTCAAGAAATTAAACATGAAAACTGGTCCGTCAGGTGGAAGGGATGTAATAATAACAACAGATGAACTTAATGGATTATCAGAATCTGTTAGATATAATTGCAGATACAAATCTGTTGGTAATGACTTGCATGTACACACCTGTCTTACGACAGAACGTAAGTGCGAAATTATAAAAAATATAATTGAAAAATTGGGGATAGATGCAAAGGTGATTATAAACAATGAAAATAATTAAATTGAATAAAAGTATGAATAAATTTGTATTATCAATCATTGTGTTTACATTTTTTGCGGCAAATTCTTATGCTCAAAAAGTATTGGGAGTTGATATAAACACAACAAGTAAGAAATTTGAGATGGCTATGTCTAAAAAGGGATATAAGCCACAAGAAAGGGTTTCGGGAGAAGCAATATACAATGTAACCTATGCAGGCTATAATAATGCAAGAATGGAAGTAAGGATAGATGAACTAAATGATTCTATTACAAGCATAGCTTTCCATTTTGACAATAGACCTGCGAAAGAAAGAAGTGATATTTTTTATAATTTGGAAAAACAATTCAAGGCTAAATATCCAGAAGGTAAATCTTCTCGGCATGATTGGGATGTAATAAATACACATCAGCGTTGGTGGAATACAGAAGGAATAAGTATGATGTTTGACGAAGTTGATGGAGATTTTTGGATTGAATACGTATCAAAGCATAGGGCATCCACTAATAACGTAAAGCCAAGTGATGATATTTAATTTCATGCTAAAAAACACACCGCAAAGTTTTGTCATATCGAAAAATATGCTTTACTTTGCGGTGTATAAAATTTAATCGCGGTACGTTACCGCTGGCTTATGTCAGCGTTTTTTGTACCCATACATACGATATTGTTATATAAACGATATAACTGCGCCGTGTCGTGGAGTAGAAATACCCACGGAGCTTTGCGATTAAAGCTTAGACAACACGTAGCGCAGTTTTTTATTGTCTAAAATTAATCGAAATGACAGAGTTAATGAACAAAGAAACGATGAGTTCACTGCAAATCGCAGAAATTACAGGAAAGGCGCATTGTGATGTGCTTAGAGCTATCCGAAGAATGGAGAAATCATGGGAAAAAGTAGCCGAAAGCAAATTTACTTTGGGCTATTATAAAGACGAAAACAACCAAGACCGCCCGTGTTACAACCTCACCAAGACAGAATGTCTTTACATTGCCACAAAGTTTAACGATGAAGCACGTGCGAAACTTGTTATTCGCTGGGAAGCACTTGAAACAGGGAATGGGAAGCCTTTATCTTCAAAACAACTCTCCCAAGCCGAAATGTTCCTCCAACTCGCACAGATGAACGTGGAGAACGAGCGAAAGATGAAGGAACTTGAAGCAAAGACGAAAGAGCTTCAAAGCGAACTTACAGAAATCAAGCAAAGGACCACAACCGACCTCAAGCAGTCAACAATCGTGGCGTTCATAACCCGGAACAATATCAAACTGGACGTGACCAAGTACGGGGCTATGGGTCGTAAGGCAACCTCCATCTGCAAGAGAAAAGGAATAGAGGTTACGAAGATAAACGATGTTCGATGGGGAAAAGTGAGCGTGTACCCTGACGAGATATTGAATGAGGTCTTTAAGGTGAACGAATAACAATTAATCTATAAACCAATTACTTACGTTATCCGCATTTATGCGGACAGCAAGAGGTATGCTTAAAAAGTAACTAATCATGGAAAGATATACTAAAACTATAAAGACAGAATCGTCACATATTCGTGTTGATTTTAATGAATATTCTGTATACATCGGAAAGGTTTACGACCCTGCTATGCCTTTTCTTTCAATCAAAGATATAGAGTTTACACATGATGAAGCTAGAAGGCTTTTGTCATTACTCAATGCGTTGTATGGAATGCAAAATAAAAAAACAGGGATGTTCTTTAAAATAAGTACAATAGGGTTGCTTCTAATTCTTGTCTCAATAGCGTTTCTATTTTAGCTGTATTGGTGCAAATTTTAATAATAACGAATTTAAACACATAACGAATCATGGAAACGAATAATTCAGTATCAGTAAGAAAAGAGGATGTTAAAGACATTTTGAATATAGCAAGCAGTCTGGAAGGTGAAGAAGCGGTTACTCAAATAATACGATTTTCGGATTCCCCGGAAGACAGTATGACTGGAGAGCTTGCTCTTAAATCAGTCCTTCGCTTCTACTCAAATGTGAGATACTTGCAAGAAATATTACAAAGTTTTTTAGCAAAATAATAATGAGAGTTATGAAAAGTCAAGTATTATCAATCGAACAGATGTTGCACCTGAGAGAATTGGGCGTTGATACGAGTAATGCGAGCATGGTGTGCATATTTACTGATGATAGGGGTGCTATACAAGATTGGCATGAATTAGTAGATATGAGCCCAATATTCTTTGTTGGATTAAGATTAGGTTATTATGATGCCGAAAGAGGAGATTACGACCACTCATATCGTAAAGATTGCGGTGTATTCACCCTGCAAGACATTATAGATTTACTGCCGAAAGAAATAAAGACAAGTACAGGTACTTATTGGCTGACAATATCCATTTATGATTGCAAAGAATGGTATGTATGCTATTCAATGTCAGATGAATTTGATTACTATAAGGAGTTTAAGTCAAAGTCATTGCTTGATGCAGCCTACGAGATGCTGTGTTGGTGTGCCGAGAACGGATATATTAAACAATTAAATACTAAAATTATGAATTACGAAGAAGCAAAAGTAGACAAGTTGAATCGCATTATTGTAATGCAGAGCGGGGAAGAAATCTCTTTCAACGACAAATCGCTTGCGAAAGGTTCTGCGGACGAACCTGTTATATTCGGAGTTGCGGTGAGCAGAAAAGAAGTGAAAAAGTTTGGAATGGAAATCGGTATCAGCGTCTTTGATGTATGCGACAACATCGAAAGATACTACTATTTCACTTTTCAGGAAGCCAAGATACTTGCTGAAAAACTTTCCAAAGGGATTAAGGGAATTGAGGAAAGAGAAAGCGATTATGTTGTGATAGACGGAAGAAAGTACAAACTGACAGAAGTGATTGATTCGCAAGATTGAACCGTATATTATGGACTAATTGCCACATATTAGCATAAGAGCACGTTGAGTATTGACCAACGTTTCAAATGAAGAGGCACTCTACTTATCGCAAGCGGAGTGCCCCTTTTGTATAGATTGGTTCAGAAGCTACTGCATTACAACGCGCAAGGCTGGTCCCTTGGAATTTGGACTTGGTGCAAACACACGGTCTATCCTGTCCGAAAGGATTTCCAAATACCTCGTCTGCGCTCTCAACTCAACAATCATTGGGTTAGATTCGCCCGATTGGGATTCTAAGCTGTAGCGGGCTTCTAATAGCACTCTGATTGCGGCTATGTCAGTTGTCTGTTGATTGACAAAGAACCTAATAGAATTAAGTAATGCTTCAAGAGCTTCTGCTGTGGTTTCTGATACACCTTGTATACTTTGAGTAAGTGCCGACAATTCAGATTTCTGCCCTACACTTGTGCCTTTGTATCCTAATGTTTCCATAAGCGCAAGCAAATCTTCATTTAATCCTTTCAATGCGCTTTCTCCAAGAGCCTGGATGTTTGCAAGCTCTTCTTTAGTGAGGTTAATCCCTCCTACGCTTCCCTCTGTAACAGATTCATCTATTTTCTCAAACAGCTCCTTCAAACGCCCTTGCGCAAGTCTCATTGTAGCTTGTTTGACGATAAGATTTTCAATAAAACTATCAAAGTTTTCATTAAGGGCTTTTAGTCCATCTTCTGTTTCATTGAAAGCATCCATCCATGCTTGAACAAATGAAGAGGCGGCATCCTTATATTCTGACTCCCCACCTATACCTCCTAATTCTAATTTCTGTTGGTCTAAAATTTCTTGTCTTGTCTTTTTCAGTTCATTTATAGCATCATTCCATTCATCAATACGTCCTCTATCAGAATCTTTCTTTGCCTCTTCTGAGTTAATCATATTTTCATATGATTCAATCTGTTGGTCTAAATTGGCTATTGTATCTTTGGTTTGTGTACGAAGATCATCTGCACTCCAAGCGGCTTCCATCTTCTCCTTTAACTCATCGTATGCCCTACCAAGTGATTCTATATTCTTTATTTGCCGTTGGATTTCACGTTCTTTCTTCTTGTTCTTATTGCCAATGCCGAATATGCTACCGATTGTCTTGCCAAGCCCGGTGAGTACATTCAGAGAGCTACTTATTGGCTTTGTTATGTCAAAACTTTCAAGAGAACCGAATAATGCACCTACACCATCTAAAATTTCATAAAGGTCTTCTCCTATTGCAACACCGAAACTATCCTCCAACATGTGAGCAAAGTCTGATACCGAATTTGTAATACCCGATATACTTTCAACCATACCTCCACCCATATCAATCTTTCCAAGAGATTGTATTATCCCTTGTAGCTTTTGAGCCTGTTGCGACAAAGCTCTGTTGGCAGCATCATATCCGGCTACTATCTCGTCTTGCTTTTTCTTCTTGTCAACTAATAAATCGTAGTTATTTTGTTCAACTTCATATTCTTCAAGTGCTGCATCTATATTTTCAGTAGCGGATTCATAAGCTGCTTTCTTTTCTGCTACTATTTTACTTTGCGTGCGTAATTGTTCCTCATATTTTGCTTGCAAATCTCTCGCTTTAGCCTCGTCCTTCTCATTTTTTGCATTTTCTTTACGGAGCTTTGTATATTCCTTGAGAGATTTTGTTAACTTATTCCACGGGTCTCTTTGGTTAAGCTGTTTGTCAAGTTTTTCTTCTTGCTCCATTATTTGCTTCAACTCTGTAGGTGACAAGTCTTTTGATTCCTCACGCATTTTCACAAGCTTATCTTTCATGCTTTGCAATGCTGCGGTAGAATAATATTCTATATTGTCAAACAGGTTAAGATAGCTGTCCGATGAAGTAAATTCCTTCCATGCGTTATTTGCTGACTTTTTATTGTACATCTTAGTCGCATTTTCTTCCAATCTCTTTTGTAAATCTGGAGCGTTTTGGAATTTGTCACGTATCTCTTCTAAGTCTTTGTAATACTGTTCATCGAGCTGTAATTGTTCTGAAAGCTGAGTTTTGTATGATTTGACCAGCCTTTCGGTAGTATCTTGTTGCTCCTTTATGCGCTGCTGATTCAACTTATCCAAATCGGCTAAGTATTGCTTGTTTGCGTCAGTATCTGCAACAAGGTACTCTCCTTTTGGGAAATTCTTTTCGTATGATGCTTTCATTCCTTTTTCGAGACCATCCAATGTCTTTGCAAGTCCGGGGAACAACTGTTGAACCTCCGCTTCGGACAGTCCTGCATCTTTCAGTTTCTTGTGCAAGTCCAATCCGTTAAACATGGATTCAATGTTCTTCTTGGTAATGTCAAGTTGTTTCTTTATATCCTCTGCATCCTTTTCGTCAAACAAGACATTAGCATCTTTTTGTGCTCCTATTTTCTTCCTAAAGTCAGTAATAATCTTTGCAAGCTCCTGCAAAGCCTTTGCGGTATTCTCCTTATTTGGAAGGAAAACATCTCCAATAATGTTTTTGGGCATCTTCACGTCTTTAAGCTGTGACGTATACCGCTCCATAACAGTCTTAGCAGCCTTATCGCTGCCCATTACCTTGCTCAGCTTCTCGTATTCCTTATTCAATTCTTTGATAAGGGTAATACGCTCGGCTAATATATCACGTTGAAGTTTAGTGTCTATATCTGGTTCATTCTTATTATCGGTTTTCGTTTTCTTGGTGAAATCCAAATTAAATTCATCTGTAAGTATTTCCTCTATGAGATTTGCAATTTCAGAATTTTCGTTAATGAAACGCCTTGCCAATGCGACTTTTGCATCTTCATTAAGCAACTTGTTACTAAATGCTTTCGTAAATACATCCCTTACTTTTTCTTTTATTTTTTCACCGGATTTGTCAAGAGTATCAATTATCCCTCTTACGCCTTCAAGGATATTGCTTTTTACACCGGAAAAAGTTGTTTCTGAAATTGTAGGGATGTAAACATCCCCTGCAAACACGACATCTCCTCCTATTGTCTTCTTTATTTTATTCAGGAGTTTTTCAAGTTTATTGTAATAGTCTTGCAGCGCTTTCAAAGACCCAGATTCTTTCACGCCTTGTTCGAGCGATTTTAGTTCTTCGCGCATGGTATCGTCAATACCAGTACCTGCTTTCAATAATTTTGCAATTTCAGACTGTATCTCTGGAATCTTTGATACTGCGCGAGTATAAGATTCTTTCAGATTTTTATCCGCGTCTTCATAATCCTTCTGCCAGAAAAACCATGAGTTGTTTTTCGTATCAAGATTATATTGCTGGTCAAGCACAAGCATTGCATCTAAATAATTCTTGTGCTGCTCCAATAAATTATCATATTGCTGTTTCGCCTCTTTTTCGGACAAGTTTGCTTTTATTTCAATACTGAAACCTTCGTTATTCATTTCCTTGACGAGCGCATTCAAGGCCTCCTTGATTTTCGGCTTTGATGTTTTTTCGTCTAAAGTCACAGATAGATTTTCTATTTCAGATACACGAACTTGTCCTTTGTAGTATTTATTATCCGCTTCCTTTTGCGCCTTGCTGTATTCACGCTGTACACTTATCAAATGACTGAAAAGTTCTATTGCAGTAGTCAGACCAAGTAGAGGAATCGCACCTAAGAATGCCGTTTTCAAAGAAGCTCCAAGTTTTGTTACTTGTCCGCTCAATCCTGCCATCATCCCTTTTAGTACGCCAAAATGTTTTGCTTGCGTCATGGCATTTTTAGCAGCCGTTCCGAATGACCCGTTCAGAATTTTGTATGATATTATAAGTGATATTATTACTTCAGTTAAAGTTTTACCGACATTTGCAACCGTTTCCCAATTATCAATAAGGGATTTAACGGCGTCAATAGTGCCTTTTAAAGTATCTTCATTAGCCTCACCGATAGAATTAAGCATCACATCAATACTATCCTTCAAGTTGGAAATCTTACCCTGCAAGGTTTCGGCTTGTATTTCCTGCATATTGTAGAACAATCCTCCTTTGTCAGTCAATCTTTGGAAGATATTCTCTATATCCTCAAATGTAACCTTACGTTTGGAAATCATATCTACAATCTGCGCCGTGGTGTACGCTTCGCCTTTTACTTCTTGAAAGTATCGTTGAAGCTCCCCATACATATTGATACCTGCTTCCGTAAACTGACGAACTTCTGTACCACGCAAATATGCTGCCGCTTTGACCTGCCCATAAGCAAGGATAAGTCTGCCCATATCCACACCTAAACCAGCAGATACATCGGCAAGTCGTTTTGTCGTATCATATAACTTGTCGCTCTCAATACGGTATGCTGCAAGCTGTTTTGTGAATGTAACCAATTCCTTAATTTGAAATGGCGACTTTACGGCAAGTTGGACAGTCTTGTTGAAAATTTGGTCTGCCTGTGATTTATTTTGTAAGATTGCTTGTAACGAACGCTGCTGCAATTCAAATTCACCGCGCACTTTTGCCAACTTGCTGATATACCCTTCAATCTGTGACACGGAGAACAACAAAGCAAGCTGACGGCTTAATTGCCCGGCTGTATCCATCAGGTTGCGATGGCGTGTGGCAAGCTGCTGTGATTTGACTCCTGCTTCCGTCAATGCTTGGTTGTGTTTTGCGATGGCTTGGTTTATCTGTTCAAGTGTGCTTTTATAGTTGGCATCGGTAGTATTCAAAGATAAACGAGCTTTTTTTAGGTACTCTATTGCCGTGATTTGCCGTTGAAGTGTATTTGCTGTTTTAGAAAAGTCAAGCGGACCCTGTGCGGTTGTATTCTGTTTGTAGTTTTGTGCTTTTGCCAAATCTGCCGAAGCCTTATAAGCACGTCTGTCAGCAGCTATTCTTCTTTCCGTCTCTTTTTCTTTAGATTGGGCACGTTGCTCGTCCGTCTTTCGTTGCTCGTCAAGCTCCATCTTCATGTAGCGCATGGCTTCTACCGCAGCCTTTTGTTGCGGCTTTGACAAGTCCATGTTCTCAACGTATTTTTTCAAATCCGAATATCCCTGCTTCAATCCGGATATATTAAAGTTAGCAAATGAACCTTCTCCGATTTTATTGTTTCCTATTCTGTTTAGCAAATCTGCCGCACGTGAAAGGCTTTCGTTCAGAGAGGTAGTCTTTCTTGTAGTCTCTTCCGCACCTTTCCCTGCTCCTTCAAATGGATTACCTTTTATAGCATCTATCTTTTTGGCTAACGAAGTAATCACACTTTCCAATTTACTCGTATCCATTACCACATTGCCAAACCCGTTTTTCAATGCATCTGCTGCTGTATGGGCATGTTTCTCTATCATCTCCAGCTTCTCATCGAAACTATCCAACTTCTTTAATACATCAGGGGTTATGCTGAGGAAAGCTCCTGCTTCGTTATTTGCCATATCATTATCCTTTTTTATTAATTATGGGCATACCCAAATCATTCAAGTTCTTCAAATCGTCAACCGAACTTATCTTGTTGACCTTCTTCTTTTTCTTATCCTTATTTCCGTATTCTACATGGGAAAAATCAAACGAGCTTAACCGGACCTGTCCAACCGTCATTCCCCATAAATATTCGTCACGAGAGCACCAAGTGTTGGAGCGCAGAAAATCAATCATCTGCCCCCACTCTGTACGGGATATTATCAGTTTTGTTCCGTTTTCTTCGTCTTCCTCGTCAAGGTCATTTCCCTCACGGTCTGAATCACATTGGTACTCTCGAAAAAAAAATCCGTGCTTATGAGGTTAAGGATTTCACCAAGCAATAATGCCCAGTCCTTTATGTCGTAATCTCTCCACATCAAAAGGTCAAAGACCTTGTGGTAGTCATTTGATAGTTCTTTTTTCTCATAATCAGAGAATATCCTGTCCCTGTCATTGAGAAGTGCAAGCGTTATCACGTGTGCAACTGCCGGTAGATTTACTGAGAACTCTTTGATAACATCTCCCATACTTAACTTCTCTCCCTTCACAATCTGACACGCTTGTTCGGCTATAAGCCATTGAACACCGGGCTTCAATCCTTTAATACGCCACTCCGTACCGTGAAGTTTTACAATACTTGGGCTGTCATTCATTATCCTTGCCAAACGTTCCATTGACTCATCAGATATAGGAGTACAAGCCGTTACAACATTTGTCTTTAGTCCTGTATCTTTTTTCTTTGCTCTATATACTGCCATGATTATAAACATGAAGGGCGGCGGCATATAAGCCTACCGCCCGTAAACACTCTAGTTATCTATTATGAACAAGTTTTATTTGGGTAAAGTATAAGCTGAATCTACATAAAACGGCGTTCTGATAGTTTTCTCTCCATCAGCGATATTTGCATCATACGCTGTTCCTGCAAGGTTGATACGACCCACATTAGAGTTCAAAGATTCAAGCATTAGTTTTGAGTTAAGTTGGACTTTTGGAACCACAAATGCAGTCATCGTTTTCCCTTCCTCAAACACTACGTCAATCTTTGCATACAATTTCTTGTATTGAGCCGGAGCAAAGTATTTGGTAGAGACAGTAGTTCCTGCCGTAAATCCCATGAGAGCGACCAATAGGTCTTTTTGTGTATCTGCAACCTCAGCTGTAAATTGGTATTTGCCAAGCTTCACGATGGAAAGAATGGGGCTGTCGGAAGTTTCGCACTCGATGTCGTTTACATCGTTATCGTCTTGAACGATTGAAGTGGTATCCTCAACTACATCTTCAAGGATATAAGAGTCGCCCTTTGGCACATCGTCTTGTTCAGAGCCAGCGAACAGAGTTGCCACGATGTAAGAAGGCTTGATGAATTTTTTGGCTGTTGCGCCAGTATTGTTTACTGCCATAATTAAAAAATGTTATCCTGTTAATAATCTGTTTACCTTATTGTCACTTCTATATTTATCACGTTGTAGTAGTAGTTCCTATTTTGGTCATAATCTGCATCACGGAAATTTACATCAATCACATAATGGGGGTCTTTACATGATTCAATAGCCTTGTCAAGCGCAAGTTCCATTTTGTACAGCTCCTTCACGGGTTTCGTGCCGTGACTGTCAACTGATTTTGCGTACAAGAACACGTTGGCAGAACCTTTGGCATAAGCTCCGTAATCTTTCATGGAAAGCACATCAACAAGCACCATTTCTTTCCAATTGCTTTCAACAGTGGCAGGCATATTCCCGATGAACAGGTTATCGGATATAGCCGCTTTTGTAAGCAGCATGGAAAAAAAGTTTTCCACTTTTGATGTTGTCTTGTATTTACTATCCATATAATCAGTATTTACCGTTCTTTATAATTCCAAAAGTTGAACCTTTAATTCTGTTACTTAATGCTTTGAGTTGGTTTTGAGCAATGGCGATTACCTCATATTTGTACTTTTCCTGTAATATTTGTCCGTATGGCATTGCGGCTACTATCACAAGGTCAATTCCATCATGAGGCTTATATTTACGTTCAAGAAAATCCGTTATCGCATCACGTCCGTATAGCGGCTCTCTCTCCCAAATTCTTGGGGCTAATGCGTATTTCGTTTGATAACCGCTTTTGGATAGTCTACCATTAACATATATTCCCCATCCGTAGCTATCATGAAGGTTGTCTGTATCATTTTTATAAGTAACCCTATTCAATTCTTCTGCAATTATTTTGTCAGCTTCTTCCGATAAGAACTTTATAAGTTTATTCAATGAATCTGTTTTAACCTTCTTTGCCATAGCCTATACCTCGCTCATTTTAATATCAACCGAGCAACCACCAAGTTGACTATATTCAAGCCCTATAACCCTGCCTTGGATTGGTATTGCATAATCCTCGCATTTAAAATTGGTATTGAAACGTATAGGTAGCTTCTCACCAACTTTGCACGGGAAAAATACTTTATAGTCAGCCATGATAGTACCGGAGTTAATCAGCTTTGCAGCCTGCTGTATGTCACATTCAGTTTCAAGAAGGATGGTCTCTCCCGTAGTGGGGACTTCGGGAGAACTATCCGTCTTTTCATTCCCAAGCAAGTCACCGTCACCGAGAAGGTTCCCGTCTTCCGGCTTATTCGTTATCACGGTGTAGAATGTGCCATGAAACGGGTATTCTTCTATTGCTTTTCTTTTGAGACGCATAAACTATACATCTAATGAATTTTCATTGACCCAACTCA
>UMKH01026473.1_pt1 | contig 14947 bp, 10 predicted proteins | sample 1966271 | NCBI WGS metagenome assembly UMKH01 (sample SAMEA4836172, study PRJEB28245) | human gut metagenome | biome: gut microbiome; material: fecal sample | place: Denmark | collected 2008 | reverse complement strand
GCTATATCCGCCATATCTTTTTTAAGGACAAGGGAGACACTATAACATTTGACAACGTAAAAGACGCTTACTATCGAACAATAACTTCAGGCAAATTCCGCGATTTGGTGCCAAGCCCACACTACAACCCGAGTAGTGGATTGTTTGACCTGCGAATGAAAGCAGATGTCAAGGATAATCTGAACATAGGTATAGGCGGATTTGTCACATCTACAACAAATAGCCTTGCGTATTTGTCGGTGGGTTATGAAACCATTGATTTGAATTCATTCAGTGGAGATGTCAGTGGTTGGATTGGTCAGTCGTATTATGGGGGAGCGCTGAATGCCAAAATCTCTTTGAATTCAGGCTTGCCGACGATGATAAAATTACAGGGAGTGGCGTCTCAGCAAAAATTTTATGAAGACGATGTGCTGTTTTTTGAGTCTAACACACCGACTTTTGTGACAAAGGCTCAGTATTATGGCAAATTGATATTCAGCCTTGGCTTGGGGCGACATTCTAAGTTTGATTTGTCGGGAGGGTTTGGATACTTGCAGGATAGATTTTATCCGACAAAAAATATCGACTATTCGGCAATTTCTCAGGATGAGGCGAATTATAAGTTGGGACAATTGAAAATCAGTTATGATTTTAACACGTTGGACAATCAGATATATCCGTCGACAGGAACCCGGATTTTTGTGGCAGCAACAGGTGTGCTTGGAAATATGGAACAGTACAGCAACATAAATCAGCCATATTTGTATGATGAACTGAAATGGGCAGAGGCTGAATTTGACTTAATGCGTTTTTGTCCGCTGTCAAGCAGATTCACTCTAGGTTATCGGCTCAATGCAGTGGCATCGACCAAGCCGTTGCTGCAAAGTTATACGGCAAGCATCGTGCAGGCGCCTGCATTCACTCCTACTCAATACAGCCGGGGGATTTTCTTGCCGTCGTTCCAGTCCAATTCTTTTGTGGCTGGCGGAATAGTCCCGATATTCAATATTATAGACAATTTGCAATTGCGCACGGAGGTCTATGCATTCTCTCCAATGCGTGAGATTTGTCCGGGTGACAATGATACGGCAAGTTACGGACATTGGTTCGGGTCGATTAATTTTATGGGCGAGGCATCTGTTGTTTATAATTTCTCGTTTGCATCGCTCAGCGTCTACGGAAACTATGTCAATTCGCCGAAAAGCAGATGGAACTTTGGCGTAAGTTTCGGATTCTTCATACCTGCGCCCAAATTCCTCCGGTAATTTGTCAGCTTAACTCAACGACGGTGATTCCGGCTCCGCCAAATTGCACATGTTCGTCTCTGTATGATTTTACATCAGGAACGGTGTTGAGGTATTCTCTGATACGTTGGCGCAGTATGCCGTAACCAGTGCCATGCAGAATCCGGATTTGCTTGATGTTGAATTGCACCGCGTCGTCAATGAAATAAGAAACGGCTTGCAGCGCTTCGTCAGCACGCATTCCTCTGACATCGATTTCCTGTTTGAACTCCAATTGACGGCTTCGCATATTGTCGGATGTTGAGGACGATACAAAAGAAGCTGTTTGAGTGGCTGCGGTCGCTTTGCGTATGGTCTTTTTAAGCTTTGACAATGGGACTTTTGATTTGAACAATCCCATTGCGACCGTGGCGTTCTTGCCCTCGATGGCTATAATCTCGCCAACAGAATTGCTTCCGTCGACAGTGACGGTGTCGCCGACAGAAAGCGGCTCTTCCGCTTTGATTTGTGGGGAGGAAGAGGCTTTGTCCCTTTTCTTGTGACGTTTGTCCAGTTTTGCGGACAACTCTTTCAACTTTTCAGAGGATTCCACAGTTTCACCCTCTGTCGACAGGCGTTTCTTGAGATCGTCGATTTGTCGGCGTACTTCTTTGGTGCGCTCTTTCTCGGCTTGCACTTTCTTAATCTCGTGAATGGCGTTCTCGATAGACGCGTTGCTATGCGAGAGAATCTCCTTGGCTTCTGATTTTGCTTCTTTGACAATCTCACGGCGTTCAACGACAAGCTTCTGAATGTCGGTCTCATATTTTTCGACCAATGTTTCCAATTTCTTACGTTGAAGCCTGACGTCCTGCCGTTTGTTTTGCCAATATCTACGGTCGCGGGCGATGTCGAGTAGATATTTGTCCATGTTTATGTAGTCGGAGCCAACAATGTCCTCCGCATAGCTTATGACATCGGAAGGGATGCCGATTTTGCGTGCTATTTCAATTGCAAAAGAACTGCCTGGAGTGCCTATCGACAATTGAAACAGCGGTTGCATAAGATTGCGGTCGTAGAGCATTGCTCCGTTGACAATGCCATCGGTTTCGTTTGCAAAATTCTTTAGATTCTGGTAGTGGGTGGTTATGACGCCGAAAGAGCCGGAGTCGTTTAGCTTTTTCAAGATGGCCTGCGCGATTGCTCCTCCAATCTGGGGTTCTGTTCCTCCGCCGAATTCATCGATCAGGAGCAATGTCTTAGAGTTGGAATGGCGCATGAAATAGTTCATGTTTGACAGGTGGGAGCTATATGTGCTGAGCTCGTTCTCGATTGATTGCTCGTCGCCTATGTCGATAAATATATTGTCGAATATCCCAAAGTGCGAATTGGAATAGACAGGCGGAAGAATACCACATTGAAACATATATTGAACAACACCGACAGTTTTTAGACAGACTGATTTTCCGCCGGCATTGGGGCCCGAAATTAGCAGAATGTGGTTCTTGTTGTCCAACTGGATGCTTAATGGCACTACGTTTTTCCCAAGTTTGCTGAGTGTCATGAACAGTACAGGATGGACAGCGTTGTACCATTCAATCTCGGGCTTTTGCGAGATTTGTGGCATAGTAGCGTCAATCTCATTTGCAAACAGTGCTTTCGCACGGATGAAATCAAAAACACCAATAGTCTGATAGAAAACGGTCAAGTCGTCTAAATGAGGTCTGATAATATCGGCAGTCATTATCAGGATTCTGACAATTTCCTTATGTATATCGGCCTCAAGTTCCCTGATTTGGTTGTTTGCCTCAACGATTTCCTCCGGCTCGATGAAGAAGGTCTTGCCTGTTGCCGACTCATCGTGGACAATGCCTTTCACTGCCCGCTTGTGCATTGGTGCGACTGGTATAACCAATCGTCCGTCACGGATAGACGGAGTGCAGTCTTTGTCGAGCATTCCGTTCTGCTTATAGCGTGATATTACTCTTTGCATCATGCCGTTGACACTGCTTGATACAGACAATAGTTTTCTCCGCAATTGTTGTAATTCAGGAGAAGCGTTGTCCTTGATGTTGCCGAACTTGTCCAAAATGGAATCAATGTGGCGTGAGATCTCAGGGAAACACATCAGACTGTCGGCGATTTGCTTTAGAAGTGGATATGCCGCACTTTTTTCTTCTGTGAAGTAGTCACAAATTTCAGCTGCGGAGACGAGGGTTTTGCCTAATTGATACAACTCGGTTTCTGTCAGAAAAGATCCTGCGGCTTTGATTTTCAGGAGGGATTCTCTCAAATCGAAAATCGAGCCATTTGGAAAATCATTGGTCGATTTTATGATGGAGAGATACTCGTTGGTCTGAGAAAGCGAGTTGACAATGAGCCTGTAGTTGTTTGAAAATGTCATTGATTCGCATTCCGCTTTGCCGAGAGGATTGCTGCATTTGGATGCCAGAGTTTTTCTGACAATGTCAAAACCTATTTTATATTCTAAATTATCAGGATAAATCACGTCGGTTGAAATTTTCTGCGAAAATACAAAATATATTGTATATGACCATAATTTTGAGACTTGTCCGCAGTGATTTTGCTATGTTGCCGACGCCAAACAAAGGTTAAAAAAGGAATATACTCGCGCTTGCGTTTTAAAATGTCGTTATGAATGCTTAACTTTACAAACGCAAAAAGATAGAACGTATGCAACCATTTGTACATCTCCACGTCCACTCTCAATATTCTGTCCTGGACGGACAGGCGTCAGTCAAAGCCTTGGTCGACAAGGCTATAGCCAATGGCATGCGGGGCATTGCCCTCACAGACCATGGCAATATGTTCGGAATAAAGGAATTAACCGACTATGTCAACAAGAAAAACAAAGATGTTGACGGCGAGATAAAAAATCTGAAGAAAACAATTGAAGAACTGAAGTCGGCGGATGCCGTTGACCAGGAGGCTTTGTCGAAGGCGGAAACGGCACTTAAGGAAGCTGAAAGTAAAATTTTCACGCCAATTATCGGCTGCGAAATGTATGTGGCTGATAATGATATGACCGACAGAAGCAACAAAAAAGATATTGGCCGGCACTTAATTGTGCTTGCGAAAAACCAACACGGATATCATAATCTTATAAAACTTGTGTCAAATGCCTGGACGGATGGTTATTATTATCATCCGCGAACGGATAAGAAGCAGCTGGAAAAATATCACGAGGATTTGATTGTCTGCTCGGCGTGCCTGGGAGGCGAGGTGCCGAAATTGATTACGGCAGGGCATATAGAAGAGGCGGAGAAGTCTATATTGTGGTTTAAGAAAGTGTTTGGAGAAGACTATTATCTTGAGCTGCAAAGACACAAAGCAACTGTTGCCCGTGCCAACCAAGAGGCTTATCCACTGCAACAGGAGGTGAATAAGGTGTTGATAGAAATGTCGAAGAAGCACAACATAAAATTGGTGTGTACAAACGATGTGCATTTTGTCAATGAAGAAGATGCGGAAGCTCATGACCGGTTGATTTGTGTGTCGACCGGAACATTCCTCGACGACGACAAGCGAATGCTTTACACAAAGCAGGAGTGGATGAAGACGCAGGAGGAAATGAATGAACTGTTTGCCGATGTCCCGGAGGCTTTGTCCAATACACAGGAGGTGCTGGGCAAAGTGGAGCGATATTCGATAGAGCATGGCCCTATTTTGCCGAATTTCCCATTACCTGAAGGCTTTACGGACAATAATGACTATTTGCGCCATCTGGTGCTTGTTGGAGCGGAAAAACGTTGGGGAAAAAACTTGACAGATGAGCAAAAGGAGCGAATAGATTTTGAGTTGGAAACAATTAAAAATATGGGATTCCCAGGATATTTTTTGATTGTGCAGGACTTTATCGGCGCAGCCCGTGAGATAGGCGTATCGGTGGGTCCGGGACGTGGCTCTGCTGCCGGTTCCGCGGTGGCGTATTGTCTTGGAATCACTCAGATAGACCCGATAAAATACGACTTGCTGTTTGAGCGTTTCTTGAATCCCGACCGTATATCATTGCCTGATATCGATATTGATTTCGATGATGACGGTCGTGCGGATGTGCTACGCTATGTGACGGAAAAATACGGTGCTGAGAAAGTGGCGCATATCATCACTTATGGCACTATGGCGGCAAAATCGGCGATAAAGGATGTTGCCCGTGTTTCAAGGCTACCTCTCTCGGAAAGTGACAGGCTTACAAAGATGATACCGGACAAGCTGCCTGAAGTTGATGGAAAGGCTCCTAAAATAAATCTGAAGAATTGCTATCAGTATGTGCCTGAATTGCAACACGAATTGAATTATGGCGAACCGATTGTCCGTGAGACGTTGAAATATGCACTTGCTCTTGAGGGAAACGTCAGAAATACGGGCGTGCATGCTTGCGGTGTGATTATTGGCCGTGATGATATAACAGACTGGGTGCCTGTTGCAACGGCGACCGACAAGGATGGTGAAAAGGTGCTTGTCACCCAGTATGAAGGTTCGGTAATTGAGTCGACAGGATTGATCAAGATGGACTTCCTCGGCTTGAAAACGTTATCGATTATAAAGGAAGCGTTGCTCAACATCAAGGAACGTTGGGGAAAAGATGTGGATATTGACCACATTCCGCTGGACGATCCTAAAACGTATGAGCTCTATTGCGAAGGACGGACTACGGGTACATTCCAGTTTGAATCCACGGGAATGCAGAAGTATCTTAGAGAGTTGCATCCGTCTACGTTTGAAGACTTGATTGCCATGAACGCCCTCTATCGACCGGGCCCAATGGACTACATACCGCAGTTTATTGCCAGAAAGAAAGGTATTGAGCCGATTGAGTATGACATCCCAGTCATGGAAAAGTATCTGAAGGATACATATGGAGTTACAGTATATCAGGAGCAAGTCATGCTGTTGTCGCGTTTGTTGGCTAATTTCACGCGCGGTCAGTCGGATGGTCTTCGCAAGGCAATGGGTAAGAAGATTTTCGCTAAGCTGGCGGAGTTGAAACCATTGTTTATCAATGGAGGAAAGTCGAATGGCTATGATGAGAAAGTGCTCGAAAAGATTTGGTCAGATTGGGAAAAGTTTGCATCGTATGCCTTCAACAAGAGCCATGCCACATGTTATAGTTGGGTGGCTTTCCAAACAGCATATCTTAAAGCAAACTATCCACCGGAATATATGGCGGCAGTGCTCAGCCGTAACTTGAATGACATCACAAAGATGACCAAGTTTATGGATGAGTGCAAGGCAATGAAGGTGAAGGTCAAAGGGCCGGATGTGAATGAAAGTCGCGCCAAGTTCAGTGTAAATAAGGCAGGTGAGATAAGATTCGGTCTTGCGGGAATCAAGGGCGTTGGTTTGAATGCTGTGCAGGCAATCCTTGACGAACGTGATGCAAGGGGAGAATACAAGTCTATTTTTGACCTTGTAGAGCGCATAAATCTGAGTATGTGCAACAGGAAGGTGCTTGACAATCTGGCTCTTTCCGGAGCGTTTGACTGCTTTGAAGGTGTGCGTAGGGAAGACTTTAAGGCCGACGACTTCAATCCATCATTCAGCGAGGCGCTTATTAGATATGGTCAGATGTATCAAATGAGTAAAGCTACTCAAGAGTCGTCTTTGTTTGGCGAGGCGGAAACTATTGACACGGCAAAGCCTGAAATGCCAGGGCGTCCGTTGTGGCCTGACATTGAACGGTTGAACTACGAAAAAGACTTGGTGGGAATGTATCTATCCGCGCACCCGCTGGATAAATATTATCTTGAACTGACATTTGGTTGCAGTGTCCGTGCAAAGGATTTCGGCACTGAAGATAAAACGTCAGAAAAAGAATATACAATAGGCGGACTTGTGGTGGAGGCAAAAAGTTTGACGTCAAGGACTGGCTCGCAGTTCGGGATAATTAAGATTGAGGACTATACGGGGTCTGCTGAAATACGGCTTTTCGGACAGGATTATATCAATTACAATAAGTATGGAATAAAGGGCAATGCGATAATTGTCACTTACACATATAAAAAAGGAAAGTATAACGATAAGGTGTATATGACAATCAGCGGCATTCAATCCTTGGAAGAAGTGCAAGGTACGGCCATTAGCGGCATAACATTGGATGTTGCAGAGAAAGATCTGGAGGGACAGGCGTTTATGACGTTGCTTGATGAGAACATCGTGAACGATGGAGAGTGTGCTAAGCCATTCAGTATCAATTTGATGAATGAGAAGCAGAGCTTGCCATTCACGATGATATCCGGACGGCGTCTGAACCTTACTAAAAATTTGATTTTGCAATTGGAAGACCTCGGTATAAAATATACGGTAAACAAATAAACAAACATATAGATATGGCAAAAGAATTTACAGACAGTGAAATGGACAATTTATTGGCGCAGGAAAGCCTGATTGTGATTGACTTTTGGGCAGAATGGTGTGGTCCATGCAAGAAGTTGTCGCCAGTAATTGATGAGTTGGCAGAAGAATACGATGGCGTTGTAGACATTCGCAAATGCGATGTTGAGGAAAATGTGGAAGTGGCAAGCAAATTCGGTGTCATGGCCATCCCTACAATCGTATTGGTCAAGAATGGCAAAGAGATAACACGTCGTACGGGAACGATTAAGAAAGATCAATTAAAGTCACTGATTGAAGCGAATAAGTGATTGTAGAATTGGATTGAAACAACGAGGCGTGGTTGCATTGTCGCAGCCACGCCTCGTTGTTGATAGTGTGTGCATTATAGGGGCTATCCACCGAAATTGTCGTAAAGGATGCTTTCCGGATCGACACCGAGACTGTCGAGCATTTTTACGACAGCCGCACTCATCGGACCAGGACCACACATGTAGTATTCTATGTCTTCTGGAGCATCGTGGTTTTTCAAGTATGTCTCATACATCACTTGGTGTACAAATCCCGCAGTGTATTTAACTCCGGCAGCATCAGCCGCAGGGTCCGGACGGTCAAGAGCCAAATGGAAACTGAAATTCGGGAATTCCTTCTCAAGCTCAAGAAAATCATGCAGGTAGAACACTTCGTTAAGCGCACGTGCGCCATAGAAGAATGACATCTTTCGGTCGCGGGTGTTGAGAGTGCGTGTCATGTGCATTATTTGGGCGCGGAGAGGAGCCATGCCGGCTCCACCACCAACCCAAATCATTTCCTTCTTCGAGTTGAAATGAGGATGGAAATCGCCATAAGGACCGCTCATAAGCACTTTGTCGCCAGGTTTAAGCGTGAATATGTAGGATGATGCAATGCCAGGCATAACGTCTTGGAAACCCACTTGTGGCTTCGGTTTAAACGGAGGAGTGGCAATGCGGACGGTGAGCATGATGCGGTCGCCTTCAGCAGGATAGTTGGCCATGGAATAAGCTCTGACTGTTTCTTCATCATTCCTGCACTTAAGTCCAAATAATCCGAATTTTTGCCATGCCGGCAGATATTCATCTCCGATGAGACTCTTGTCGATGTCTTTGTCGTAGTCCATCGAATACTTAGGAATCTTGATTTGTGCGTAAGAGCCGGGCAAGAAATCCATATGCTCGCCTTTTGGCAAGGCAACGATGAATTCTTTGATAAATGTGGCGACATTCTTGTTGGATATTACCTCGCATTCCCATTCCTTGACTCCGAGTACAGATTCGGGGACAATGAGTTTCATATCGTTTTTGACCTTCACTTGACAGCCAAGATGCCAATTGTCCATCAATTCCTTGCGGGAAAAATGCACTTTCTCAGTAGGCAGAGCTTCGCCTCCTCCTTCGGGAATGCGTACACGGCATTGTCCGCAGCTGCCACCTCCGCCACATGCTGAAGGGAGGTAGATTTTCTGATTTGCCAGAGTTGACAACAAAGAATCGCCCGTTGGCACTTCAACATCCGTTTTGTCGTTTATCGTGATTTTCACATTGCCGGATGGGACAAGATATTTTTTTGCAATAAGCAGCACAACCACAAGTATGATTGTCACCGCAAAAAACAGGATGGTGCTTGCAAGTATTGTTATGTCTGAAAGTATCATTGTATTTAAAGTTTAATTCCGAGAAAACTCATAAACGCTATGCCCATAAGCCCAGTAATTATAAATGTGATGCCTATGCCTTTTAGAGGAGCGGGGACGTTGGAGTATGACAGACGCTCGCGTATGGCGGCGAGGCAAACGATTGCCAACAGCCATCCGATGCCCGATCCTAAGCCGTAGATTGTGGCAGTGCCGACAGATCCGAAGTCTTTTTGTTGCATAAACAACGAACAACCCAAGATTGCGCAGTTTACGGCAATCAGAGGAAGAAAGATTCCCAGAGATGCATATAGCGATGGGGAGAATTTTTCTACAGCCATTTCTACCAATTGTGTCATGGAGGCTATAACGGCGATGAACAGAATCAAGCTTAAGAAGCTAAGGTCGACTGTCGCAAATTCTGGGCTTAGCCAAGTAAGCGCGCCTGGACGCAGAAAGTGCATCTCAAGCATATAGTCGATAGGGAGAGTTATTACAAGCATGAATGTCACAGCTATGCCGAGACCAAAAGCCGTTTTTTCGTTTTTGGAAACAGCAAGATATGAGCACATTCCAAGAAAGTATGCGAAAATCATATTGTCGATAAACACCGACCGTATAAACAAATTTAAATTTTCCATAGTGGTTTTTATCAGAGATGATTAATTCTTTTCTTGCAGGTCTTTGTTCTTGGAACGATGAACCCAGATGATGCAGGCAACAGTTATAAGAGCCATCGGTGGCAGAATCATAAGTCCGTTGTTTTGATATCCGGCATCGTAAAGAGCCTGTGGGATAATTTGGCAACCGAGCAACGTTCCCGACCCGAGCAATTCGCGAACAGCCGCAACGATTATCAGAATGATGGCATAGCCAATGCCATTGCCGACACCATCGAGAAAGGCCGGCCACGGCTTGTTGCTGAGAGCGAATGCCTCAAGACGCCCCATCAGGATGCAGTTCGTGATTATAAGACCAATGAATACCGATAATTGCTTGCTTACTTCGTAGTTGTATGCTTTTAGGAATTGGTCGACTATGATGACCAAAGCCGCAACGACCACCAGCTGGACGATAATTCGGATGCTGTTGGGAATAGTGTTGCGGATAAGTGATATTATCACATTTGAAAATGCAGTTACTGCTGTCACGGAAATTCCCATGACGATTGCAGGCTCGAGTTTTGCAGTGACAGCCAAGCAAGAGCATATGCCCAGGACTTGTACGATTACGGGATTGTCTTTTGACAGAGGATTGAACAATGCCGCTTTATTTTTTTTATTCAAAATAGCCATTTTGATTATTTGTTGTTTTGTTGGATTCCGTTGAAAAATGCTTGATAGCAAGACAGACAAGATTTCAGCATAGACTGAACGCCTTTGCTGGTAATTGTGCCTCCGGAAATGCCGTCGACATAGTCGCTTCCGTCAGTTGGCGCATTCCCGTTTTTAATCACAGAGATAGACTTGAACTCCCCGCCTTTATACAGATGTTTGCCATTGAATTGGTCGGCAAATGCCGGTTTGGCAATTTCTGCGCCCAAGCCAGGGGTTTCTCCCTGATGAGAGAAATAAGCGCCATAGATTGTGCTGCCGTCAGACTCGACTGCGATATATCCCCATATCGGACCCCATAAACCAGCGCCATATACAGGAATTATATATTTGATCGAATTGTCGATGTTGCAGACAAACACAGGCAATTGCCGCTCGTTTTCAGCTTTTTTTATCTCGCTTGCCACAGAAATGTCGAAAGCCTCGCCGCTCAGTTTCTCACCATTGTCGTTTACGATATATGAATCAACGACATACTTGTTGTATAAGTCGATGGCGTTATCAGTTGTGGATGTTATGCGGATTGAGCTGAGCATCTGCTGCATCTTGTCGATTCTGATGTTGTCGCTTTGCTTTGGTTTCAACGCAAGGGCTACCCATGCCAGCACTGCGCCCACAATGCAGACGAGTGCGGAGATGTAGATGATGGTGTATGTGTTACTTTGCTTGTTCATAATTATTTGATTGTTTGGCACGGCGCAGTCTGCGACGTATGTTGGATTCAACAACACAATAGTCAATTAATGGTGCGAAAGCGTTCATCAAAAGTACTGCAAGCATCGCACCTTCTGGATATCCGGAATTGTATACACGGATAAGGATTGCCATCACACCAACCAGGAAGCCGTAGATATACTTTCCGGTGTTGGTGTGTGCCGCTGTTACAGGGTCGGTCGCCATAAACACGGCAGCAAAGGCAAATCCGCCCAAACATATTTGTTCAACAGGATTAAGCATTGAGCCAGGGTAGGTCTCAGAAGGGAAGGAGTGTGCGATGAATCCCATTACCAGTCCGCCGGCAAAAACTGACAGCATTATGCGCCAGCTTGCCACTCCCGATATGAGCAGAACAATTCCGCCAAGAATAATGAACAATGTGGATGTTTCACCCACAGAGCCTGGAATCAGGCCAAGGAACATATCCCAAAGAGAAATGTCGCCGCCAGTAATTCCTGTCAGATGTAAAGAGTTGCCTGCGTTGATGGCAATTTGTCCCAATGGCGTCGCTCCGGAGAAAGAACTGACGACAGTCCCGTTGCCCAATCCGCATATGGAGTGATTCGCAACGAAAACGTCGTCGCCCGACATCTTTGAAGGGTAGGCGAAAAATAGAAACGCGCGTGTCATCAATGCAACATTGAAGATGTTCATGCCAGTGCCTCCAAACACTTCTTTGACAAAAATCACGGAGAATGCCGTTGCAACAGCAATCATCCAAATTGGAGTCTCAATGGGGCAAATCATTGGAATCAGAATGCCTGAAACCAAGAACCCTTCTTGGATTTCATGTTTGCGGATTTGAGCGGATGCAAATTCTATACCCAATCCTACGGCATACGATGTTATAATTTTGGGAAGCAACGCAAGAAATCCATATAGAAAGGCGGTTAAGAACATGGGTGGTTGCCCGATTGATAGATAACGCTGGTAGCCAACGTTGTACATCCCGAACAGAAGTGCCGGCATCAACGCAAGCACAACAATTATCATTGTGCGTTTTGAATCATTGCTGTCATGTATGTGGACTCCGGATTGTGATGTGGTGTTCGGTGTAAACAGAAATGAGTCGAAGCCATCGTATACAGAGCGGAATTTTTCTAATTTTCCGCCCGGCATAAATTGTGGCTTTATGCGGTCAAAATATTTTTTTAATGCTCTTTTCACGATTATAAATCTTTAGTTCATTTCTTTTTTTAGATAGTCAAGACCCTCGCGTACTATTTTTTGTAGTTCGAGTTTGGATGTGTCGATGAATTCGCAAAGAGCGAAATCCTCAGGGACTACTTCGTAGATTCCCAACTGCTCCATTTTGTCGATGTCGCGGGCTATGATGGCCTTAATGAGAAACTCTGCATATATGTCCATCGGAAATACCTTGTCATATTCTCCAGCCATGATTATGGCACGTTCTCCACCGTTGATTTTTGCATCAAAGTGGTATTTTCGAGTCTTCGGGGCCAGCCACGAGAAGAAAGTGCGGCTTGCACTGTATTTCTTCGGACTCAACGAAGCCCATCCAAGCATTTCGCAGTCATTTATGATTTCGGGAATTACGGTAACCTGTCGGAACGGGAATCTTAGATACCCGCTAGGCCCTACGTTCGTTCCTGTAAGGACGTTGCCGGAGATGATTCTTGGCGATTTGTCGACGTTCACATTGTCTTTGAGCAGGGCGGAAATGCAAATTCCCTCGGTTGCTTGCACGATTGCCGGCTTTTTTACAGCCTCGCCGGTGATGGCTACGACACACGACCAATCAACATATCCATCGGTGAAGAGTTTTCCGATTTTCACCACGGTTTCAGGCTCGATTGTCCATACGACATCGCCTTTGTTTACAGGGCGAATGCTCGCTATTTGTGTCCCGGCGTTGCCGGCAGGATGCGGTCCGCTGACGATAAACGATTCTGAAAAGTCGGTCTCGATTAAATTCTCTTTGCGGCATCCGATATACACGGTTCCGGCGGTGAGCTTGGACAGAACTTCCACACCCTTTTTAAAACACTCCTCGTTGTTGCCTATTAATAAGGTGTGCGAAGGAGCAAGAGGTGAAGAGTCGAAAGTTGATATGAAAATGTCGCGCGGAGTAGCTTCTGGCGACGGGACAATTCCGTATGGGCGCTGTCTGAAGAAAGCCCATAAGCCAGATTCCAACAGAGAGGCTTTAATGTCGGCAAGCTTCTCGGCATCAAATTTGACGTGGTCTTGTTGGCTGTCGGCTTCGATTTTCAGTGCTTCGATTTTGCGCCTTGCACCTCTGACGATGCTTGAGACTATGCCGCTGACTGGCGAGACGACAAGAATTTCAGGATTGTTTTTGTCGTGGAAAACTGCCTCTCCGGCCGTGACATGGTCACCTTCTTTTTTTAAGAGTTTCGGGGAGAGACCGCAGAAGTCGTCAGGTATGATGGCGAAATCTCTCGATGGAATTGACGGTATGGGATCTTGCCCAGTAGCTTCGCCAATCATTCTAAGGTTAAGACCTTTTTTTATCTTAATTAGTTTTGGCATTGCGTTGGTTGTTTTTAGACCCCAAAATTACTAAAAAAAAGCGTATGGCGAACTTTTTGTGGCGATGAAAATGCGAAATGGGTTAAATAATCGTTTAGATTATAAAAAAGATGCTTTCAACACTAAAAATATACCTACTGCTTTGGTGAAATGAAAATATTGTGGTATTTTTGCCAATAAAATAGGGGTGATATGAAAGGAAAAAAATAATCATTACCTAAATATTATTAACTAATTAATCAAAAAACAACAAAATTTAATTATGGAAGCTCAAAAGCCTAACACTCCACAAAAACCTGTGGCAGCTAAGAGTGCAAAAACTCAAGGTGAACACAAAGTACGTGGTATTAAAAATGCGTTCTTGGTCATTGTCTGCTGTGCAGTAGTGGCTGTTTGCTTGTTCTTGTTCTTGTTTGGTAACCCGTCACACTTCGACACTACATTGACAGGTCCATCAGTTGCTTTCCTTGACAACCCAGAAGGTCACTGGAAGCCGACAGACCTTATCGGTACAGTGTTCATGGGTGGTGTTATCGTGCCTGTTCTTCAGACATTGTTCTTGACAGTAATCGTTCTCTCAGTAGAGCGCGCTATCGCTTTGAGCAGCGCGAAAGGTACTGGCAGCATCTCTAAGTTTGTGGAGAATGTGAAGGCAAGCCTTCAGAAGGGCGACATCAAGAAAGCTCAGGAGCTCTGCAGAAAGCAAAAAGGTAGCGTTGCTGCCGTTGTTGCTGCAGCGTTGACAAAATATGACGAGATGGACAAAAACGAAACTCTTACAAAAGAGCAGAAGTTGACTTCATTGCAGCAGGCAGTTGAAGAGGCTACAGCATTGGAGATGCCTTCATTGCAGCAGAACCTTCCTATCGTTGCGACAATGACTACTCTTGGTACACTTGTCGGACTTCTCGGAACCGTGCTCGGTATGATCAAGTCATTCCAGGCTCTTGGTGCCGGTGGTGGTAGCGTTGACTCAATGGAGTTGTCTATCGGTATTTCTGAGGCACTTGTCAACACTGCATTCGGTATCGCAACTGGTGCATGCGCTGTAATTTCTTACAACTTCTTCACAAACAAAATCGACAACCTTACGTACGCAATCGACGAGATCGGTTTCTCTATTGTACAAACGTTTGCTGCTACTCACTAATCTGTAAATAAGGTAAAATAAG
>UMKH01036900.1_pt1 | contig 15032 bp, 9 predicted proteins | sample 1966271 | NCBI WGS metagenome assembly UMKH01 (sample SAMEA4836172, study PRJEB28245) | human gut metagenome | biome: gut microbiome; material: fecal sample | place: Denmark | collected 2008 | reverse complement strand
CCTGTTCGGGCAGGCGGGCCAGGCCGGAGTGAAGGCGGCGACGGAGAACCTGCGGCTGATGGATATGGAGTGACTTTTGAAGATGTAATCTTATTATATCACTTATTTATTAACCAATTTATTTTTTATGAAGAAAAAGTATTTGTTTCCCTTAGCGATGGCAGGGCTGTTGCTGGGAGCTTGTTCAAATGACGACATTTCGGAAAGTCCGAATGGCGGTGGTACAACGACATCGCCTGATGAAGGGTTTGTTGCGGTGAGTATCAATCTCCCGATGGTGTCCGGAGCATCGTTCCGTGCTGCGAACGATGTGTTCGATGGCGGTATGGATAGTGAATATGATGTGAAAGACGCTGCTTTCCTCGTGTTTGAGAAAGGTGATGATGAAGGGGAGAGTCAGGCTGTTTTATTGAAGGCGTACGACATCTCTGATCTGAAGCCGTGGGAACCGCAAGGTGGAAATGTGACCACGTATGCCAACATGGTTCAGGAAGTGCCGGCCTTGACCGAAGTTGGGGATAAGCGTTATGCCTTGGTGGTGCTGAACAAAAACAATCGTTTTGCGATTAATGCCGATGGTTCGGTAGAATTCGGAGATACGCAACAAAAAGCAATGACTTTCGGAGATTTTTTGACTGCCAGCGCGATGAACGTGGCTGACATGACGGGTGACGGCTTCTACATGGCAAATGCTCCTATCAGTTCTGATGCGGCAGGAACGAAGGTTACCACGTTGGTGCCCATTGAGGACAAAATCAAACCGACGAAAGCAGAAGCGGAAAAAGTGGAGGCTGCTGATATTTACGTGGAACGCGGTATGGCTAAGGTTACTTTGGCCGAACCTCGTGGAGAAATGGATGTCACGGGGGAATCGTATCAGGGCGACAAGGTGACGATGACAGCTTGGGCTTTGGACGTGACGAACAAGACCTCAAAACTGGTACGTGACGTGACCGGTATCGATACATGGAAAGGTTATAAGGAAACTGGCGGTCAAACGCGTTTCATCGGAACTGTTGCTGATCCCTATCGTGTATATTGGGGAGTAGACGGAAATTATGCTTGGTCTGTTACCGGTTCGGTGAAAGGTGGTCAGGAGTTGACAGACGCTCAGTTGACGGAAGTGAAAGAGAAGTTCAACGTGTTGGAAGATAATGCGGGAGTGACATTCACTCAGTTCGGCCCGGAAGCCCCTCAATATTGCTTGGAGAACACGTTCAACACCGACAATCAAGCTGAATATGCTACAACCCGCGTGATATTCAAAGCCAAGTATGTACCCCGAAATGCAGACGAAGACGGCACGTTCTACCAGTTGGGTACGACTGCTTCCATCTACGATAAGGAAATGTTGAAGAAGAAAGTATTAGCATCCATGAGTAAAGCTGAGCGCTTGGAGTTGGGTATTTTTGATGAAACGGACAATGCGGTGACGGTAACCCTGCCTACTGAGGCAGGAGGTAATAAAGCCGGTGGTAAATATACTATGGCCGAAGGTGGAACGATAACCTATACAAAATATGAGCGTCGCAAAACTGGAACAGATGAATGGGAGGTTGTTACTAAAAAAACTTATGATGATGCAGCAGATGACGGTAACAGAAAGAAGACAGAAAACGCGTCGGTCGATAATAAATATCTGGAATCTATCGACGGACGTATGGGCACCATCAAGTACTTCAAGGCCGGTGAAAGCTACTACAAGGCGTTGATCAAACATTTCGGTGACGATTTGACTCCGTATGCGATAAGTGGTGAACAAAATATATATACTGAAGCAAAGCATTTGGGACGCTACGGCGTACTCCGTAACAACTGGTACGAACTGAGCGTGACTTCTGTCAGCGGTCCGGGTGATGCGGAAGTACCGTCTATTGAAGACGAATGGGACGATCCCAAAGAAGCTTTTGTGAAGATTCAGGTGAATATCCTTTCTTGGGCTAAACGTCAGCAAAACGTAGATCTTTAATTTATAATCATAGTGGAGGGCATGTCGGTCGGTTCGGCGGCCGCATCCTCCGCTTTTTAAAAACAATTCTCTCCCCGAAGGCTTTCGTGAAAGGAAGCGGCCGGTACCGTTGAGGCTGGGGGTGACGACGGGAAAGACATCCGGTGCGGACACCGTGCGTTTTAAAGGCAGGGTGAAAAGGAGACGCTCCCAACGGAATGGAACATAAGGAGGCAAGTCCCGATAGGGGACTCCCACGACATATAGTAAATGAATAATGTGAATGTAGTACGAAAAGATAAGTCTTATGGGGTATATGATTAAAAAATGGTTTGCAGTGTGGTGCGGGTTGATATCCGGTGCCTTGACGGTGTCCTGCGACATGATGCACGACGAGACGGAGGACTGTCCTACGGGGCTGTATTTGTCGTTTAAATATGACTATAACCTGCAGCGTGCCGACATGTTCAACGACCACGTGGGGGCGGTGAGCGTGTATGTGTTTGACGAAACGGGGCATTATGTGACCTGCCGTGAGGTGAAGAACGAGGGGGACTACCGTCCCTTGGCCGACCCGCTTTATGCCATGCACATGGACCTGGCACCGGGACGTTACCAATTTCTGGTATTGGCCGGGCAATGTTGTTATGACGACATGCTTGCTTCAGACCGTGCCCGCTTTCTGAGGGCTTTGCCCGAGTCCGGTGATTCCCTGTGCGAGGTGGGTGTGCATTTGGAGTGCGAATCCCGTACTTTTTCCGGCGGAACGTTGAATTGGGTGGACAACGGCGGTCTGCCGCTCGACACGGTATGGCACGGTATGGAATGTACCCCGGTGGAAGTGTTCGGACAGCGTCCCACTTACCATAAAATCTCTTTGATGCGCAACACAAAGAAGATTAACGTGTCACTCCGTGAATTGGATGACCCTACGGATATGGACGTGGAGAATTACGATATGAAAATTGTGGACCGCAACATGCAGCTTCGTTGGGATAACTCGGTGGACGAGAGTATGGGGCCTGTGGTTTACCAACCCCATGACACGTGGAATACGGACGACCGTACGCCGGTGCGTGCCGCTTCGGACGGCACGGAGGCCGTGACGGGCAAGATAGCCCATGCGGACTTCATGACATCCCGTATCATGTACCACGAGGATCCGGCGGACGATGGTGTGTTGTCCATTACGGACAAGCGCAACGGCAACGAAATCGTACGGGTGAACTTGCCCGACATGTTGTCCCGCCTGCGCAGTTCGGAGGAAATCTACCGTTACTCGCCTCAGGAATTTCTGGACAGGGGGTATGATTACCAGATGGACTTCTTCCTGAAGGGGGGCGAGCTGGCTTACGTGAACATCGGCATCAGTGTGTTGAATTGGAGCGTGAGGGTGCAGTTCGAGGAACTTTGATCTTTCTTATATATAATAAAGATTGGTGTCGGGCCGCAATACGGCCGAACAGAGCTACAAGGTGCAAGAATACCTTGACCGTGAATATAACTACAAGTTCTGCTTCTTCCTTGTGGGAGACCGTTGGGCTTATGTGGATGTGACTGTGGGCGTGCAGAGTCGGCGGGTCCGTAACCAGTCAGTAGAAATTTGATACAACCGATAAAAGGCAATGAGAAAAACAATGGTTCATAATTTCCTGTATGGCAGTTTGTCTTGGGGCATTCTTTGGATGGCCCTGCTGTTGGGCAGTTGCAAGGACTCCGTAGAAGAGCCCGGATTTGACGATGCGTATGCTCGTGTGCCGCAGTCCGTTGTAATGCAACTGAATGTCGCACTCTCCGCACCGACAAGGGATGTGCCCGATTGTGAAAAGGTGAAGGAACTGCGCGTCATTCTGTTGGATGAAAAAACGAAGAACGTAGAGTTCAACGAGTTGATGGACGTCGAAAATTACAGTGTCCCCGAAGATAGCCGTTTCCTGTATGAATATAAAAAGGAAGGCATCATGACAACGGTGGGTAAAAAGATATTGTATGCCCTGGCCAACTCGGAAGAACTGATTCAAGATATAGTCACGCTGCCGGGAGCGGAAATGATAACCGAGCTGGACAGCTTGAAGCTGACCAACGGCACCGGAAACTTCCCGTTCTCCAAACATGGCAAGGTTCCTATCGCTTCGCGCAAGGAGCACATCACGCTTTCGGTGGATAACGGAATGGAGGATTTTATCACTCGGGCCACGCATGTCTACCTCACGAAAGTGACTGTGGAACTGGCCTATGTGCCCGTGAAATTCTCCTTGAGCTATGAGAACGGGGATAATGCTGTTCCCATGGAGGTGTTGGAATGGAAGATAGACCAGTTGGCCAAGACATCGTATCTGGTGCCCCGCATGAACGACAGCGAGTGGGACAAATTGGTGAACCTAGCCGGGACGACAGACGCACAGGAATGGGTGAGAAATTATGAAGTGCCGGCGGAATCCGGATTTCACGGTTATAGCCATGTGTATGAAAAGCCCATAGCTATTAAGTATGATGATGGGCAGCCAAAAGCCGATGAAAATACTTATTATCTGCATGAAACCAAGTTTCTGGGCAATGTGAAGAGGGATGATGTACAGAAGGATGATGCACAGGAGAATAATGTGCAGGAGTATTATCTGACGTTGAAAATCCGCAAAACAGAGGAGGGTGCGGATCAAAATCCCGTATCGGTGTCGGCCAAGCTGCCCAATCTGGAATCGTTGGTACGCGGCACGCATGTGGTAATCAAGGCGAGAATCAGACAATGGCCTGAACCGGGAGACAACTCTCTGGACGTAAGGGTGACCACCTGGATAGACGACAAGCCGGTAGACGGAGGATGGGAAGAAGTGACGCCGGGCGGCATATAACAATAAAGATGGCAAGGATTATGGATAAACTGAAATATATCATACCGATAGGATTCCTGCTGTTCGGGGCTTGCACCTCTCCCGAAGAGATGGCGGTGTCGGAGAGCGAGGATTCGGGTGTGCATTTCCGGGCCATAGTGGGCCAAGGGGAGAATGCGCTTTATGAGTCCGAATATTTTCATGAGGGCGATGAAATCCGCGTCTACTGTCCGGTGAATTATTCTCAGCCGAACTTTAAGGACGAGTATGGAAACTATTATACCTATAGATATACGCATACGAACGATACTGTAGGCTCCGACGAATATCCTTATAAGTTTTCTGCAGCGGAGGGGGAGGGCTTCAACTGGCTTACGCTTGTCCCGACTTCCATTTATTTCCCTTTCGAGGCCGTACACTTTCCCGGCAAGCATTATCTGGACGAAGTGCCTGATGACCAGAGTGCAGAGGGGGCGTTGGATGAGGCCGATATGCTGATAGCCTATCGGCGTCAGCTCTTGAGCGAGCGCGGAAAAAGGGTACCCCTCACCTTCCATCATGCGTTTGCCATGGTGCAGGTGAAGGTGAAACTTCCTGTGGGAGACAATCCGGCAGAGGGACCTTTCCCACCGGAAGCGGTGCAGAGTGCCTATTTGCGCAGTATGTTGCGGGCATACGAAGTGAGCTATTCGGAGGTCATCGACAACGACGGGCGGCGCACTGTCCGTGTGTCGGATGCCGATGACAAGACCGAGGCCGGTTCTGATAGGAGAAAGAACGTTATCATGCGGCGCACGGTTTCTCCGGTCAAAACGGACGATACGGAAGCACGCTATCAGGAATACCTCTTTCAGGCCATCGTGCCGGAGCAGAGTTTGTTGAACGAGGGAAAAGACTTTCTCTATTTTAACGTAAAGAGAAACGATGGTAACGAAGGTACCACACTGTATAAATTTGTGCCCAATAAGGCGGAGATTTCTTTAAAGGCTGGGCATCGACTGAACTTGTCGTTGGCCATCGATGCCGTCACCCACGAGGTGGTGGTGCTGACGGCGATATTGGAGCCGTGGAGCAAAGCCGAGGTAGACATGGAGTTGGTGCCCGTCAAACCCAAAACACAACCATAGGAACGATATGAGAAACAGATATTATATCCAAGCGAGAATATGTATGGCGGCAGTTTTGCTGCTGTGGACGGCAGCTTGTGCCGATGAGCCGGGCGTTGGCATGAAAAGCGACGTAGACGGAAACAAACCGGTCATGGTTTGTGCCGCTACCGGAGGGCTGGGCATTGCTACTCGGAGCGGTGAAGGACAGGTGGGAGAGGAAGAAGCCATCACTAGCCGTACGATGCTTTTCACATATCCCTCGTATCCGGACGGGGAAATGGCCAGTGCGAAATGTGTGTTCGATGAAGCAGGATACGGGTATGTCTATACCAAGGTGGAGACAAAGGAACCGTTGATGTGGAAAGACATTTATGTACAGGATAAGGAGAAGAATCTTGTAGAGGCGGTTTATCTGGACAATCTGTATAACTATCCGGTGCAGAAGGAGGAACGAAATCCGGGTTTTGATGGAAAGACAGATAATCGGCGTTATTTGCAGACGGATAATTTCAGAATGATGTATTTCGGGCCGCAGGATCCTCCGGTAGCAGATGACACTTTGGGTAATCAATTCAAGCGGATGATCGCTCCCTTGGGCACTCCGGCGGCGGAAGAGGCGGATATCATCTGGGGAAAATTGGAGAATGTGGGATTTGGTACCACGCTTCAGTTCAGTTTGCAACATAAGATGGCTGCCGTTGGCTTCAGTTTTCATAGTGAAGGATTGCAGCAGGCACTGAAAGGGGACAAAATCAGGGTTTGGGTGGACTATTTACGAATCTGGATGGAAACCCCGGGGTTTGAAGGCAAAGCATCAACGGATGGCAACCAGGCATTTAGCCGTATGAAGGGGGAAATATATCAGGACGGGCAACCCGGTGCCAGGTATTCTCAGAAAAATGTTTTCTGGGTCAAAGATTCGTTCCTGCAACCTGATGAAACGAATACGGTTTTCTCCACCCCAGTATGGGTGCTTCCGCCGGATAGGTCCCAGTTTCGTGACTTTGGACACAGACCCGAATTGTTTATCGACTTGGGAGAGGGCAAGGTGTTTCACGGACTGTTTCCGGAGACTATGGACTGGTGGAGGTATGACGACAATAAGCATAAGTGGGTGGAGTATAAGGACGTGCCCCTTAAATTCTGGCCCGGATACCGGTTTACCTTTAATGTGAAGTTGCTGGAAAATGCGGCAGGGCGCGAAATAGAATTTGTGAATGTGGAGGTTACGGGTTGGAGTACAAGACTTATAGAGAGGCCTGTATTGGGCGAGAGCGGAATCACGAATTGGGACGACCTGATGGCTTTGGCAAAGGCGTATAACAAGAATCCCTCGAAAACCAACTATCGCCTGATGAGGTTTGGCATGTGGTCCGAGAGAGAAAATAAATGGGTGTTCAACCTGCTGCGAGATATAGAAGTTCCGGTCGGTACGACGTTGCCGGAGTTCAACGGTGACAATTTTAAGATAGACTTCAGGGGATTTCATATCAAGGTAGGTGACACTGATATAACAGAGGAACAACTTTCAACGAAATAGAAACACCATGAGTATGAAGCATAGATATAGGATATGGGGATGGTTGGCAGTGATGCTGCTTTTCATCGGCTGCCGGCAGGACGAGATATGGACGGGAGATGACCCTTTGAGGATGGACTATCTGCAAATAGAGGGCGAAATAGCCAGTACTATGGCGGTCAGAGCCGTGCCGGATAATAAACTCACGATGTCATATGACACCTTTGGATCCGGCGACACGATAGGTTTCTTCTCCTACCATGACCCGAATTGCGCCAAGCCCGACCGTTGGAGCCATAGAAAGGGTAATGACGACACGCTCTATCTGAAGAATACGAAGTTGACCTATTCCGATATGGGAGGGGCAAGAAAATTCACTTCGACGGAAGTTGCCAATGTGGCTTTGGGCAAGTTCGGGGTCACGTTTGCCTATTTTCCGTTTGCGCCCAAGGAGAAGATGCCGTCGAACTACGTGAAATCGGATGGAAGTTCTTTGGTTGTACCTTCCGGTAGCCAAAAAGGGGAACATTATATCCACATCTTTACGGAGGATGGACATATTGTGGACTTATTGACTGCCCAAAAAATGCAGTACGACAATATAAATTATCAGTTCCGACACCGGTTTGCGATGGTATTGCTCTTTTTGGGCGAAGGATTCTCACCGGACACTGAGGGCAATGGGAAACTGACGGTGCACCTGACCTATCATGTCCTTGGAGCACATATCCTTAGAAAAGAGATAGATCCGTTTCCTTATGAGGATTTTCCGTTGACGGTGGATACGGTGCCGTTGGACAAGGCGTCCGAATATGGCTTCGGTCGTTCTTCCTTTACCGCTCCGCGAGTGGATGGTTACACGTTGTTGGTGGGGCAGGAACCGAGGACGGTCTATCCGGTCATCCTGCCTGCCGGGGCGAAGATAGACTATATCGAAGTGAAGGACAAGACCGGAAAACTCCAGCGGGTGAAGCCCGCGAGGGGAGAGGCCTTGACCGGACTGGAGGGAGGGTGGAAACATCCGTTGACCATCCGCATGGAGGGAATTGTCCCTACCGTTTATCCTCATGAAATCATAGACTGGAACGAACAGCATGTGGGAGAGGTGGACAAGTTGCCGGGCATCCATTCGGAAGAGCAGTTTGCCGCATGGCTGAAGGTGTATAACCGGAATGTGGATAAGTGGGAGGCAATGAATGTGGCAGACTCTGTCGAGTTGGCTCACTATGGGGTACACAACGACGGGGAGACTCCGGGAACAGACGGCTGGACCTTTTATTTGTGGAACGATATAGACTGCAAGGATATGAAGCCCGATGCAAACGGAGCGTTTGTCAAGGCTTTGACAGAAGGGGTGACGTTTGACGGCAAAGGCTATGTCTTGCATAATCTGATGTTGGATTTTGAACATACCGCGCCTTCGTCCGGACGGGTGGGACTGATAGGGGAGATACGCGGCGGGCGGCTGAGAAACCTGCATCTGGATTTCGTGACGGTGAGAAACATGACTGCGGATGCCCTTTCCGGCTGTATTGCAGGGTGCATTTCGGGCGGTGAGGTTTACGGTTGCACGGTGCGCGAGGCGGCGATGATGTGCCGCGACGGTGTGGCCGGTGTGCTGGCCGGGGAGATGACCGGAGGCCGTGTGTCCGACTGCAAGTTCCACGGCATGGTACAGGCTCGGGATATGCAGGACGAAACGGGCTTGGATTACAAGAAGATAGTCGATGGTGTGGTCGGTCGGATGCCCTCCGGCTTCGGAGGGTCGGTTACCGGTGAAATAATCAACCGTGTGCTCATTACGGATTAATCGGAAAAAGAAGGATTTGCGGTATGAAGAGACAGATAGAATGGATGGTGTATGGCATAATGCTGTTGCTGTCGGTGGGATGCCGGGAGGATGTGGATGCTCTCTATGGCGTGAAAAGTCGGCCGGGGATACCGGTTTGTTTCACCACGGCATGGCCGCAGGACGTGGCCGGACTGAAACGGGGTATAGCGGACAAGAAGGACTTTAAGGAGGCCGATGTGATTCATGTGTCGGCAGAGTTTACCTTAGACCCCCTGACCACCGAATCCCAGACGGAAGAGAAGGTGACCAAATATACGATACTGACGCTGGAAAACGGAGCGTGGGTCAATACCAGAACGGAAGAGCAGTATGAGATGACTTGGCCCTGGAACGCGAAGGAGGCGAAGTTCACGGCCTATTATCTGGAAAACTGGACGGGACCTATTGCTCAGGTTGGCGTGGAGCTGGAACCGGTGGTGCTGGACCGTTTTGCGTACCGTGATTCAGTGTTCAATCCCGACCCTTTGGAAGCCGTGACCGAAAAAATCGAGTACGGACATGCCGTGCATCTGGCGTTTCATCATCTTTGTACACGCCTGACACTTGTCGGAGTGGACGATGAAGATGAATACGGACTGAGGTTCAAGTCGGTTGGCGGGGTGGAACGCTCGTTGCAAAACGCCTGCACGATGAAATTGGACGAAGATAACAGACTGTATTTCCGGTTTGTGGAGGAGGAGAGTCGGCAAATCACCGCGCAGGTGGACGACGAAGGAGATGAGAAGTCGGTCACCTTCCATCTGGCACCGGGGGATTACAGTACGTTTTCCCTATTGAAGCGAAGCGAATATGCTTATATCACCATATCCGACGTACAGGAATTGGGGGAGTTGAAGGCCGGAGAGTCCTACACGGTTTCGTTGGAAGATTTGAAGAGCAACATCACTCCGGACGACGGGGATAACTGGTGGGACGACAAGGATGACCCCACGGTGGAGAAGTATAACGGTTTTAATGTCAAGGATTTCATGAATGCCATTAAGGAATGCAACAAGGATTATACGTGTACCTTGTATGGTGATACGGTAACGCTGTTGCAGAAAAACAAGCACCGGAACGAAATGAAGCTGATGGCAAATGTGGATTTTAACGGAGAGTCTTTCATTCCGGAGGATCTGCCGGATATCGTGACCTTCAACGGAGGAGGATTCAGCATTTTGAATTTGGTGAACCCTATGTTCAACACTTTGTACGGTACGGTGGAGAACCTGAATTTGAGAGGTGCCCGGCTCATACACAAAGAGAGTGACCCCGATGCGTCGTTGACTGTCGACCACGATACGGGATGGGGGGTATTGGCCCGTGTCTGCGAGGGAGGTACCGTCAGCAACGTGAGCCTGGCGGACGCCGAACTGGACATTACGCTGCACAATGGCGATGGACTGGATAAGGCCTATTGTATCGGGGCGTTGGTGGGAAAACTGCCCCGGGGCAGCCTGACGGACATCATGCTGTCGGGCAGCATTAAAGTTACGGCAGAGGCGGCCAACCCAGAAGCGGCATATACCTCTTGTATGGGGGGAGTCGTAGGGCAATGCAATGGAACATTGGCAAATGTCGACAATTTGTGGGGTGGCTCAGGAGCCGAAATTGTGGTCACCAACAAGTGCCGGGGAACGGGTAGCCGATATACCGGCGGCGTGGTGGGACTGCTTACTGATGCCAACGGGGCGTTGGAGGGTGGCAACGTGCGTGTGTCTGTTCATGCGGAGGAGGCCGAAGGCTCTTGGAACTATACCGGTGGCGTGGCAGGCGGTGTGCGGTTCGGCGCCTTGATTTCAGATGTTACCGTGGCCGGAAATGTGACGGGTGGAAAAGTGGCCGACTATAAAGAAACGAACACCCATTCTGCCGTGGGCGGCTTGGTGGGTTATGTCGACAAGGCATCGGTGACCGGCGGCATTGCGTTCGGTAAGGTGGCAATGTCTCCGGACTATCCTTCGCCTAATGACCATAGCTGGTACACTCTCGGAGGCGTCATCGGGGCGATGAGGGATGCGGTGGAAATTGCCCGGAATGAGGGTCGGAACAGATTCGACACCGCGCCCTACGAAGGGAAGTCCCATTATGAGGCCGGAACGTTTACCGCAGGTTCGGGAAGTACGTCGGAGTTGAAAGGTAAGGGTAACAGTGCCGATGGAACGGGTGCTTTTGTCGGTTCGGATAAATAGAAGAAGGAGGAATGATGAAGAATATGACAATTCAGATAAGGTGGATGATGGGGATGCTCGTCCTTTTGCTGGCCGGGTGCGACAAGGAGTCGGACGACATGGTGCTACCGGTAGGGCGGAGGGAAATCGTTGTTTCGGGAGTAGGCACAGGATTTGTACAGAAACGTGACGCTATCGGACAAAACGAAACAGGGCCTAAATTCGGGGAGTTCTATTTCCTTAAGACCATGGTGCTGAATAACCAACCATTGGGAAAGCCTCGTTGGGGATGTTATAAGGTTACGGATGGAGTTACCGGAGAATTGACGGCCAAGGACAAAGCTTCCGCATTCTATTGGGAGGAGGACGAAACTGTCAAATATACTTTTCATGCTTTGTCAAATCCCCCTGCCGCAAATTATGCGGACGATAAATATCCGGTGGAAAATCCCGTTGCAGGCGTGCACATAGACACGCTGTCTGATGGAACGGCGCAAGGAAGGGTGATGTTTGGGGACTACTCGAAAGGCTTGGAATATTTTGTGGGGCATACGGTGTCGGATAAAGTAAGGCCGGGTGATTTCAAACTGTCTATGGCGTTTAAAAGACAGGTGAGTAAACTGGTTTTTTGTAAGTTTATACATAAGAATAAGAATGGGGAAACGCAAGAACCGGTGGAGTCTTGTAAAATCATATTCCCCAACCTGCCGAAGCAGGCCACGTTCAATATGGCGGAGTTTCACCAGTTCGACAATACGGTAGCTACGTCCACAAGAGACTTCCATTATGTGACATTCCACTATGATACAGATGAGGACAATTTGGGGATAGAATTCGAATGGAGACAACGCTATACGGACGAACCCAATCAGAGGCTTTATCATGCCTTGTATGTGCCTCCTTTCAAGTTCTGGGAGGGAGAGGACGGACGCCCGGAAAGCCAGTTGGGCTTTTTCATTGTGATGTACGATAATAAAAGCTATACCGGAAATATCTATGGTATCAATCTCGACAATAATGGAAAACCGACAGGAAAGGATGCTACGCAGGTACAGGCCGGAGAAATGTGCCGTTTTGATGAAATCATCCTGCAAGACGGGCCGGTGGCCGGTGGAGGAGACGGTTCCATCATCATCCCTTGGTCTACCAAGGAAGAGGAGGATATGCCGCAACACCGTTATTCCGGTGTCTATTCGGCTGATGACGCCATGCGGCTGTACGAGGCCTTGAAGAACGGAACGGATGTGCCGCAGCAGTTCTATGAAGATAGAGACGGTGAGAAAGTGATTCGCCTGTTTGCTAATGTGGACTGGAGCCAACTGACTGAAGAATTGAAGATTCCCGACGGGTATGTTTTAGCCGGACAGGGATATAACATCACCTTGGGACAGGGCGGTGTGCTCGACTGTGACCAAGAGGGCAGACTTTACATCAATCGTGAGCTGTATGAGGATGGAGTGAAGCAAGAACAGGGCTGAAAACGCCAAAATCTTCGTTCTTGCTAATTTTATCCCTGATTTTGCTAATTTTATTGTATCCTTTTATTCTAATTTTACGATTGGAATAAAAGGATATTTTTTGTAAACCATAAAACATAAGGTATGAAGAACAAGAAATCTAAATGCTTTGCGTCCCGGACCTTGCTGTGGTGCGGATTGTTGGGCAGTGCATCGTTGGGTGTCTCACCCATACAGGCGCAGACTCATCAGCAAAACAGGAATTGGGCCGATGGAGCTGTGGTTTCGGCCACGTCATGCTATGGCGAGGGTTATGAGGCGAAGCATGTGGCCGACGGAGACTTCGGAACGCGCTGGGCGTCTTCGGAGATGACGGGAACGGCATGGCTCACTTTGGACTTGAGAGGAGCCAAGACGTTCAATTGCGTGAATGTCCACGAAAGCGAGGGCTACAAGGGACGCATAGAGCGCGTCACGGTTTCCGTATCGGACAACGGTATCGACTGGAAAAGATGGTCGACGCGCAGACCGTCGGATGCCAAGACGACACTGACGGGCGAGGCCGTAACGGCACGTTATGTGCAGGTGGCTTTTGAGGATTGCAGTCCGGAGGGCATCAATATAGACGAGGTGGAAGTGAGCCATACGCCTTCGGCTGTGGCTACGGCAGAACCTGTGGAATGGCGAGGAGCTTCGGCCGATTGGATTACCCAGCAATCCGGACGCGAACCGAACGTTTATCAGGTGCGCAAGGCTCATCTGAAATACGGCATGTTTATCCATTACGGGATGAATACCTTCTTGGGGCAGGAATGGACGGACGGTTCCTCTCCGGCTTCGGCCTATCATCCGGACTTGTCCACGCTCAATCCCGAGGAATGGGTCAAGGCGGCCTACGAAGGAGGGATGAATTTCATTGTTCTGGTCACCAAGCACCATGACGGCTTTGCCCTGTGGAACACTGCCGTGGGTACCTATAACATCAACCATACCGGACGCAAGGGCGACCGTCGCGACATTGTGAAAGAAGTGGCCGATGCCTGTCGCAAGTACGGCATCAAGTTAGGATTGTATTATTCGGCATGGGATCGGAATTGGGATAGGAACCACACGCAGGCTTCCACGGGGCTGGACCGCGTGCAGTTGGCGCAGGAATACAATGATTTCGCTTTGGCGCAAATCACCGAGTTGATGGACGGGCGTTACGGCGAGATTTCGGAGTTCTGGATAGACGGTGCATGGGTGAAGAGCAACGGTGCATGGGAGTTTGCACGGATGTATGACACAGTGAAGCGTTTGCAGCCTTCTTGTCAGATGGCAGTCAACACTTGTATTCGTTGCGGACGTACCCCGGACCAATACCAAGGCGGAGAAGAAATCTATTATTTCCCTTCCGACTTTCGTTTGCACGACCCGATGTTTACTCGGCGCGGTGCGGATGCCGACCCGAAAGTCTACCGTCGTGAGGGACAGGACTATTATTTGCCTTTCGAAGCCACGGTCTGTATGAACAACAGTTGGTTTTGGTCTGAAAAGAATAATGCGGAGAGTGTCATGTCGGCCGATAAAATCAAGGCGGCATACGAACACATGGTGGAACAGGGCAATACCTTGGTGGTCAACCTGGCTCCCGGCAAGGACGGTTTGTTGAAAGACTACGACGTGGAAGCGTTGTATGAGGGGGCGCGTGCGTTGGGCATTGCCCGTGGCGATGCCCGTTTGAACCGTGGCAAGGAAGAGAGGGCTGTGCGCATAGATTATGTGACCGCAAAAGGCCACGTGGCTTATCCCACTCATTATTTATACGGGAAGAAAGGGGAAAGTTTTACCGTCAAGGCCGAAGACTTGTCGCAAGACGGTTATCGTTTCGTCGGGCAGAGAGAAGTCGTGAGCGGTCGTTTCGGCAAGACAAAGCGAATAGAGTTTGTGTATGAGGATGTGGCCGGAATCCCTGCAAGTGATAAGTCGCATAGTACGCTTTCAGGGGCACATTCATGTAGTATGAATGAGGAGAAATGAAAAAAGTGGTTTTTGTTGTGCTTGCAACATTGTGGTTGTTTGCATGTAAAAAGGAAGACGGTAAAAAGGTAGAGTTTCATGCTCTGCCTTTCAGCTCTATAGTGTCGGATACGTTGGAAATAGATTCGGTGCGCATGAATACCTTTT
>UMKH01004492.1_pt1 | contig 15156 bp, 8 predicted proteins | sample 1966271 | NCBI WGS metagenome assembly UMKH01 (sample SAMEA4836172, study PRJEB28245) | human gut metagenome | biome: gut microbiome; material: fecal sample | place: Denmark | collected 2008 | reverse complement strand
TTTGGCTTCCCACCATCACAAACAAGTGATCCATTATTTTTGTAGACAAAGGGGTCATCATGGCCATTACTGATCCGCAGATTGTGCCCAGTACGCTGGCTTCGGATCTTGACATCATCAGCTTCACAGTGGAACACTACCCGGGAGATGCGCTCGGCATCGCCACCGCAGCCCCACGCATGACATGGGTGTGCTCCGGCATGCTGCCAATCGACGCGCAGATCCTGCTCAAAGTGACACGACGTGTTCCCGGCGGGCAACCTGTGGAAGAACGCACCTACCTGCCCACTGACACTTCCGTGCTTATTCCATGGCAGTTCGCGCCGCTCGCCTCACGCGAAGAAGTGTTCGCCACCATGCAGGCCGTTTCGGTAAGTCACCAGCCATTGGGCAAACCGAGCGCAACCCTGCATTTCGAAGTCGGACTATTGGAAGAACATGAGCATGTCGCCGATTTCGTCGGACCATCGTGGAGCGAATCCGAAACTGACCATCGTCACCTGCCATTAGTGCGCACCGAAGTCGAACTGAAGGAACAACCCAAACGCGCACGCCTATATCTAAGCGCACTCGGTCTTGTGGAAGCCGAAATCAACGGCGTCAAAGTCGGCAATGACGCGCTCGTACCAGGCTGGAGCAACTACAACCAGCGCGTGGAATGCTTCACCTACGATGTGACCGACGAACTGCAGTCCGGTGCCAACGCATTGGGATTCTGGCTCGGTGACGGATGGTACCGCGGACGCCTCGGCTTCGATGGCGGTTACTCCAACTTCTATGGCGATCGTATTGCCGTATTCGCGCAACTTGAGGTCGAATATGCCGACGGCAGTATGCAGAACATATATTCCAACGCATGGGACCGCCAATGGAAGGCGACGCTCGGACCGATCGTCTGCTCGGATCTGTGCGAAGGCGAACGATATGACGCTCGACTGGAACAGCCGGGATGGTCGAAACCAGGATTCGACGACAGCTCCTGGCAGCCGGTCGCGGAAGTCATGTATGACCCGGCACGTATTGAAAATCCTGAAACATCGCCGGTGCGCGCGCATGAATCGCATGAGCCGGTCAGCATCGAACGCATCGGCAACACGGAAGATGGTCGTGGCATATGGCTGGTTGACTTCGGACAGAACTGTTCGCAGCGCATCCGCCTGCACATGCGCGATCTTGAAGCAGAACAAAGCGTGACGTTACGTCATGTGGAAGTGTTGGAACCGGACGGATCCATCGCCACGCGAACCTTGCGCAGAGGCCAGCAGTGCGATGTGTACACTTCCAACGGTTCCGACGCTTGGTGGGAGCCACGATTCGCGATGCACGGCTTCCGCTATGCACAGATCGAAGGTTTCGCAGGAGAACTGACCGCAGCCGACATGGATTGCCGCGTCTACCATTCCGTGATGGAACGCACCGGCGAACTGACCACATCGAATCCGCTGCTCAACCGTTTGCACGAGAACGCCGTATGGTCGATGCGTTCCAACTTCGTGTCCATTCCAACCGACTGCCCGCAACGCGACGAACGCATGGGTTGGACGGGAGACATCTGCCTGTTCGTGCCTACCGCGGCTTATTTGTATGACGTATACGGGTTCCTGAAAAGCTGGCTGAAAGACGTGCGTGCCGACCAGGTCAAGTGGGGCACTGTGCCGTTCTACGTGCCGTTCGTGCCGTTGGGCGTATGGGCGCATCCACAAGCCATCTCCACGTGGGGCGATTCGGCGGTGGAAGTGCCGTGGACGCTGTACATGGAAAGCGGGGACGTGCAGGTGCTCGCCGATTCCTACGATCTGATCCGTGATTGGATCGATGAAGTGGCAGGGTACCTTTCGTCCGATGGCGTATGGGATCGCAAGCCGGACTATCCGCTCGGGCAGCTTGGCGATTGGCTTGATCCGACCGCGCCTCCGGAAGATCCTACGCAGGCCATGACCGAAAAGGAACTGGTCGCTACCGCGTTCTACGCACGCAGCTGCATGCAAGGCACGCACATCGCGCATATTCTCGGCAAAACCGATGATGAAACTCGATTCGCCGCCCTGCGTGACCGTGTGATTGATGGATTCCTGCAGCGTTTCACCAACCTTGACGGCACCATGACATCCGACACCCAGTGCGCCTACGCGCTCGCCATCGCCTTCGGACTGCTTGACGGCGAACCGGTGCACCGCGTGAAGGCCGGCAATCGACTCGCCTGCCTGGTGCGCGAATCCGGCGGCAAGGTAAGCACCGGATTCGCCGGCACGCCATTCGTGCTTCCGGCGTTGACCATGACCGGCCATAACGACGAGGCCTACGCGCTGCTTACCTCCACCGAATGCCCAAGCTGGCTTTACCAAGTGGTTATGGGGGCCACCACCACGTGGGAACGTTGGGATTCCATGCGAGCCGATGGTTCGCTGAACCCCGGCGGCATGACCTCGTTCAACCATTACGCGCTCGGATCGGTGGCGGAATGGATGCATGCGCATATCGGCGGCCTTGAAGCCGTTGAACCCGGCTGGAAGCGGTTCCGTATCGCTCCGGTGATCGGGGGAGATCTCACCCATGCCGAAACCTCTCACATCACCCCATATGGCAAGGCGGAAGTGCAATGGGAAGTCAACGACAATGTGCTTGATCTGACGGTTGCGGTACCTGCCGGAACCACGGCATTCGTGGATATCGTCGACCATGAGCGCGTCGATCTTGTTGCGGGAACGCATCATCTGCAGATGGCGCTGTAATCGTACGGAATCGTGTGAAATCATATGAACGAAAGTCCTGCCGAAGCTGAAGCCAAATAAAAGTCGGCGTCGGCAGGACTGCGATCATACCAAAAATGAAAAAAGCTTTCTTCATCGTATATTTCAAATCATTGCAATATTTCAAAAAAGAACATGCTTCCAAGGGGGGAATCATGACAGCAAACGCATCACGCGAGCCAAGCACCGCAGTATTGAGTGATATCGCACCTGACAGCGGCCGCAAACTGACATCCACCGAAAAATGGCGATTCGGCGTCGGCTTCGTGCTCTTCTCGCTGATTTGGATGGTCGCAGGCACTTCCGGATCGGCCGTGCTGCTGCCGCAACGATTCACCGAACTGAACATAGGCGTGCCCGAAGTGATTCTCGGCACCATGAATTCCGTAGGCTGCGTATTCGCACTGTTCTCCAACGTGATTTTTGGTGCGTTAAGCGACATCACGCGCTCGCGTTTCGGCAAGCGCACGCCATGGATTGTGGCAGGTGGTCTGATTACGGCAGCCGGCTATGTGCTCGCCTTCTCCAGTGCGCAGTTGGTGGGTATTGTGGCCGGATGGTGCATTGTGCAGGTCGGCGTCAACATGATGATCGCTCCGGCTGTGGCAGTGCTGTCCGACCGCATTCCGGAAAACGTGCGTGGTACGTTCTCCGCATTCTATGGTGGTGCGCAGATCGTCGGATCATCCGCCGGAACGTTCCTCGGATCGAAATTCATTGAAAACATGGGCACCGGATTTGCGATCGGTGCGGCACTGTTCGCAGTCACCGGTATCGTGACCGTGCTGATCTGGCCGCGCGAACGCTCCTCGGCTGCTTCTGTGGCTTCCGTCGAGTCTTCGGATGCCACCGCAAAGCTCGACGTCAAGCAGTTGCTGCGTTCGTTCATTCCTCCTACCAAGAATTGCCGAGATTTTTACTTGGCATTGATGGGCAGATTGCTGCTTATCTTGGGTTGGAACATGATTTCCGGCTATCAGCTGTATATTCTGCAGAAATACTGCGGGTTGAGCGTAAAGGATTCCGCGGCGACGATTTCCACCATGTCGGTGATTTCCATGGTTGTGCTGATCGTCACGTCCATGGTGTCGGGTCCGCTGTCGGACCGTCTGCAGCGCCGCAAGGTCATCGTGGCGATCGGTTCGGTGATTATCGCGATTGGTGTGGCCATTCCGTGTTTCATGCCGAATGCTTTGGGCATGATGCTGTTTGCAGGCATCGGCGGTGCCGGTTATGGCATTTACATTGCCGTCGATCAGGCGTTGAACGTCGATGTGTTGCCAAGTCAGGAAGAAGCTGGTAAGGATCTGGGCATTCTGAATCTTGCCAACACCGTTGGTCAGGTGCTTGCGCCTGTGGCTGTCGGTGCGATTGTGCTTGCCACTGGCAGTTATGCGGCGCTGTTCCCGATCGCTGTGGTCGCGGTGCTGCTGGGTGCGGTGTTCATCATGCTGATTCGCAGGGTGAAGTAGCTGCGGTGATGCGCAATGTGCTGGCGATTGCGGCACAGGTGATTTCGACATTGCGTTCCGTGTTGGCGATCAACGTTGTAAGATCTGCTGGCCCGGGCGCAATGCCGAATGTTGCGATAATGCCGGTTTCGTTCAGCGCTTCGACGGTGTGTGGGTCACGGGTTACCGTTCCGCCGATGGCAATGGTTGGTTTTCCTTGCGATTGCGCCAATTTTGCAATGCCGCTTGGCACTTTGCCGTATGGCGTTTGACTGTCGATAGAGCCTTCTCCGGTGATGACGACGTCAGCCCAAGCGCACGCTTCACGGCCATGTGCAAGATTAAGCACGAGTTCGATTCCCGGCTTCACTGTTGCGTTGAACAGGCCAAGCATGCCACCTCCGGTACCTCCCGCAGCGCCCGCTCCCGGAGTGTGCTCGATATCGCGGCCGTTATATTGCATGATCGCGCGCGCGAGATTCGCAAGCCCCTGATCGAGAAGCTCGACCTGTGTTGCGGTCGCGCCTTTTTGCGGGGCGAACACATGGGCGGCACCTTCCGGGCCGGTCAAAGGATTGGTGACGTCGCAAGCGAGAACAATCGGAACGTTTTTGATGGAATCGGAAACTCTTGAATCGTCAATCCTTGCCAAATCAACAAGAGCGCCGCCACCAAGCGGAATGTCGGAATCATGCGCATCGAGAAAACGAAATCCAAATGCGTGAGCCAATCCGGTACCGCCATCCGTGGTGGCGCTACCTCCCAAGCCGAGCACAATGCGATCCGCGCCGGCGTCGATCGCAGCGCGAATCAGCAAGCCTGTGCCAAACGTGGATGCAGCCATTGGATCACGGTCGGCAGGGGAGACCTGCTCAAGTCCGCTTGCCGAAGCCAACTCGACCACGGCGGTACGGGAAGTGTGCTTATTGCCAAGAAACCCGAACTGCGCAATAATCGGGCGACCGACCGCATCAACCGTCTCAACATTATGCAACGTGCCGCCGGTGGCATGAACCAAGGCGTGCGTCAATCCTTCGCCACCGTCGGAAAGCGGCAAAAGCCGGCATTCGGCCTGCGGATTGCCACGCTTAATGCCGCGAGCCATCGCCTGTGCAATCACCTCGGCCGAAGCGGCCTCCTTGAATGAATCCGGCGCCAGCAAAACCCGCATACATGCCTCCTTCTACGTCTGCATCCATACAGTAATGCAGTGCCGGGGCAGTGGCCTAGCGGTAGCCTTCCCACATGGGCAGGGGGAACAGGGCGTCTTCGCATTCCGCCCACATGGCGTTCAGGTCCTGACCGGGCGTGCGCAGCCAGCGCAGCTGCACGCCGTCCATCATGGCGAATCCCGCATTAAGCAGACGACGCGTATCAACGCCTTCGGGCACACGCCAACGAATGTTGAGCGCGGTGTCGGCATTATGCAGCTCTCGATTGGCGAAATATTCGTGTGCCGGGTGGTTCGGGTCGATCGCTTCGGCGCTCAACGTGGAAAACATGTGCACCTGAAGCGGTCTACGTGCGTTCACCGCTACGATCCTGCGCCACATATCCGCGATCAGCGGGCGCGGCTCGCGTACCATGTTTGTCAGAATGTCTTCGGTTTCGGAATCGTAGACTTCGTCCAATGCGCAAGAAAGCAGACCCTCCTTGCTGCCGACATAGTGCAGCACTCCGGCTTTGGTGAGCCCTACGCGATCGGCGATTTTCTGCAGGGAAGTGCCGTAATAGCCGAGCGTCCCAAACAGTTCGACGGCCGCGTTGAGGATCGCCGCTTTCCGGTCGACTTCTTCGTTGGACATGTTGATTCCCCTCTTGCCCTTCACAATGACGATTTACGCACGCATAGTGCGTGGTAATGCCACTTCTCGTATGCTATGAGTACTGCAGTTACTTTATGGTCGGTTAATTGATTTTTCAAAGAAGATTGGCGTGTTGCGGTGTTGGTTTTGATAAAGTACCTACCAACCGGTTAGTAGAGATTTTGGGGTTGAGGTCTCATACGGATCGGTTAACCGATACGAACTCAAGAAAACGATGCGAAAGAGGAACGTATGAGCGAAAGCACCTATCCTTCCGTCAATGACCTGACGCTTGAAGAGAAGGCATCCCTGACTTCCGGCGGCGACGCCTGGCATCTGCAGGGCGTTGAAGCCAAGGGCATTCCCGGCTACATGATCACCGACGGCCCCCACGGCCTGCGCAAGTCCAATTCGGCCACCACCGGCGAAGTCGACCTGAACAACTGCGTGCCTGCCACCTGCTTCCCGCCGGCGGCTGGTCTGTCCAGCTCCTGGAATCCGGAACTCATCCACCAGGTTGGCGAAGCCATGGCCGAAGAGTGCATTCAGGAGAAGGTCGCCGTAATCCTCGGCCCGGGCGTGAATATCAAGCGCAACCCGCTTGGCGGCCGTTGCTTCGAATACTGGTCCGAAGACCCGTACCTGGCGGGTCATGAAGCCATCGGCATCGTCGCCGGCGTGCAATCCAAGGGCGTGGGCACTTCGCTCAAGCATTTCGCCGCCAACAATCAGGAAACCGATCGTCTGCGCATCAGCGCCAACATCTCCCAGCGTGCGCTGCGCGAAATCTACTTCCCGGCGTTCGAGCACATCGTCAAGGAAGCCCAGCCGTGGACCATCATGTGCGCATACAACTGCATCAACGGCGTGCATGCGGCACAGGACCACTGGCTGCTCACCGACGTGCTGCGCGACGAATGGGGTTTCCAAGGCATCGTCATGAGCGACTGGGGCGCCGACCATGATCGCGTCGCATCCCTCAACGCGGGCCTCAACCTCGAAATGCCGCCAAGCTACACCGACGACCAAATCGTGTATGCGGCACGCGACGGTCGCATCCAGCCGGCACAGCTCGACCACATGGCACAAGGCATGATCGACCTGGTCAACAAGACGCGCGCAGCCATGAGCATCGAAAACTATCGTTTCGACATCGAAGCTCACGACGAAGTCGCACATCAGGCGGCCATCGAATCCATGGTGCTGCTCAAGAACGATGATGCCATCCTTCCGATCGCCGGCGATGCCAAGGTCACGGTCATCGGCGAATTCGCACGCACTCCGCGCTACCAGGGCGGCGGCTCCTCGCACATCACCCCAACCAAGATGACCAGCTTCCTCGACACCCTCACCGAACGCGGCGTGGACGCCAAGTTCGCCCCAGGCTTCACCCTCGACCTCGAACCGGCCGATCCGGCACTCGAAGCCGAAGCCGTCGACGCTGCCAAGGGCGCCGACGTGGTGCTCATGTTCCTGGGGCTCCCCGAAGCAGCCGAATCCGAAGGCTTCGACCGTGAGACCCTCGACATGCCGGCCAAGCAGATCGCACTGCTCGAAGCCGTCGCAGCCGAAAACAAGAACGTTGTGGTCGTACTCTCCAACGGCTCCGTCGTCACCGTGGCACCGTGGGCCAAGAACGCCAAGGGCATCCTCGAATCCTGGCTGCTCGGCCAGTCCGGCGGTCCGGCGCTCGCTGACGTGCTGTTCGGCAAGGTGAGCCCGTCCGGCAAGCTCGCGCAGACCATTCCGTTCGACATCAACGACGATCCGAGCACCATCAACTGGCCGGGCGAAGAGGGGCATGTCGACTACGGCGAAGGCGTGTTCGTGGGCTACCGCTATTACGACACCTACAACAAGGCCGTCGACTACCCGTTCGGATTCGGCCTGAGCTACGCCACGTTCGAAGTGAGCGACGTGAAGGCTGTCAAGACCGGTGCCTGTACCGCATCCGTCAGCGCAGTGGTCAAGAACACCTCGAACGTTGACGCCGCCGAAACCGTGCAGGTGTACGTGGCTCCTGGCAAGGCCGACGTAGTTCGCCCGAAACACGAGCTTAAGGGCTTCAAGAAGGTATTCCTCAAGGCTGGCGAATCCGCAGAAGTCTCCTTCGAGCTCGACGATCGCGCCTTTGCCTACTGGTCTGAGAGGTTCAATGACTGGCACGTGGAGAGCGGCGAATACACCATCGAGGTCGGCACGTCCAGCCGTGACATCGCCGGTTCCGCGGTGGTGGAGCTCGACGGCGACGGCAAGGCCCAGCCGCTCACCGAATGGTCCAACTTCATGGAATGGCGTAAGGATCCGCTCGGTTCCAAGGTGCTTGAAATCCTGCGTGCCGAGGGCGAAGCCGGCCGCATGCCGGTGGTGCCCGACAACGACATGACCCGCCTGTTCCTCGATTCCATGCCGATCAACAGCATGTCGGTGCTGATGGGCGCCGATGGCAAGCAGATCTTCGAATACATGCTTGAGAAGTACGCTGAACTCACCAAGTAGTTTCGTAGGATTCAAGGCTTAAGGCCGAGGGATTCGATCCGTTAACGCTGAACCGGTGCGGATCTGATTCCTCGGCCTTTTTTTGTCGCGGACGATGAGATGCGCGACACGCTAATCGTTGCATGTACAACAGTTGTATATGCAACGGTTTAGCATGTGTGGTGTGACAGAAGTGACGAATGAACAATACAAGGAACCGTCAGGTTCACGACTTGCCGAAGTCTGGGAAAGTGGCCTGACCAAGCCTCCCAGCGTGGCCATTCGCTCGCTGCACAACGTGGTCAACCGGTATTTGCGCGTCACCCGTCCCGAAGAGGCGGAAGACGTCAGCAACGGCAACGTTGACATCATCGTGTACTTGGCAAGACATGATAACGAGGAGATCTTCCCTCAAGACATCGAGCAACGTTTCGGCGTGACCCGATCCACATCATGCCGAGTGTTGGGACTGATGGAGCAGAAGGGGCTGATCGCCCGCGAGTCGGTGAAGCGTGACGCACGTCTGAAAAAGATCGTATTGACGGACAAATCGAGGCATATTGCCGAAGTGCTGCACGACAATGCGAAAAACATGGAACGAATCCTGTTGGAAGGTCTTGATGACGACCAGATCCGCCAATTCATGCACATGCTTGACGTCATGCAGACGAATCTGGTGAAAACAGGTTTGATCGGAGACGAAAGCCGATATTCAAGCCTGGAAATACAGGAACAGGATTTTGGCGAATCGCAGGTTTCGCAAAAGCCGCAGGTTTCGCAAGAATCGCAAGAATCATGCGATGGGCGGAATCCGCATAATCGCGATTCTCATGATGAATACGTTTCGCGCATACTGCGAATGTCGCAGGAAATGGCGATCGCAAACAACCTCAGGTAACACACGCAAGCAAGTAAGTACGAAAAAGAAAGGACAAGGAGTGACAGCGGCAAACGCAACGACGCCCACAACGTCAAAACCAAAGCAACACGTCATTCGCACACTGGGCAAATCCCTGCGCGAATACAAAAAAGCCAGCCTGCTCTCCCCGGTATTCGTAGCCGTGGAAAGCGTGCTGGAAATCCTTATTCCGACCGTCATGGCATCGCTGATTGATGAGGGCATCAGCGGTGGCAGCATGCCGGCGATTTTGAAATTCGGCTTGATTCTGCTGATTTGTTCGGCGGTTTCGCTGACATCCGGCTTTTTGGCCGGAAAGTTCTCGGCCATTGCGGGCGCAGGATTCGCCAAAAACCTGCGTCACGACCAGTTTGAGAAGGTGCAGGGCTACAGCTTCACCAATATCGACCGTTTCTCCACCGGTTCGATCATCACGCGACTGACCACTGATGTGACCAACCTGCAGAACGCATATTCAATGATCATCCGCATGGGTGTGCGCGCTCCGATCATGGTGATTGTGGCGTGGATCTTCTCCTTCCGCATCAGCCCATCCATCTCTTTGGTGTTTCTCGCCTGCATTCCGGTGCTCGCCATCGGCTTGTGCGGTCTGGCAGTACTGGTGCATCCGGTGTTCGAGCGTGTGTTCCACACGTACGACAAGCTCAACAACGTGGTCGACGAGAACCTGCAGGGCATCCGCGTGGTCAAGTCTTACAATCGCGAAAACCACGAAACCGAAAAGTTCAACCGCATTTCCGAGCGCATCTTCAAGGACTTCACCAAGGCCGAACGCATTATGAGCTTCAACAATCCACTCATGATGCTGTGCGTGTACGTGTCCATGCTGCTTATCGCATGGATGGGCGCCCAGCAGATCGTGGCGTCCGGCAACAATGCGGCCTTGGGCTTGACCACCGGCGATCTGACCGCACTGGTCACTTACGCCATGCAGATTCTCATGGCCATGATGATGCTGTCCATGATTTTCGTGATGTGCATTATTTCGCAGGCTTCCGCCGAACGCATCTGCCAGGTGCTGAACGAGGAAAGCACGGTTACGAATCCGGCTAATCCCGTCAAGGAAGTGAAGAATGGTGAGATTGATTTCGACCATGTCACCTTCCGTTATTCCGCCACTTCCGAAAAGCCGGTGCTTGACGATATTGATTTGAAGATCCGTTCCGGTATGACCGTCGGCATCGTCGGCGGCACCGGTTCCGCAAAGTCCAGTTTGGTGCAGCTTGTGCCACGTTTGTATGACGTGACCGAAGGCTCGCTGAAGGTCGGCGGCGTGGATGTGCGCGATTACGATTTGGAAGTATTGCGCGATCAGGTCGCCATGGTATTGCAGAAGAACGTGCTGTTCTCCGGAACCATTGCCGAAAACCTGCGTTGGGGCAATCCGAACGCCACTGATGAAGAGATTCGTCACGCATGCCAGCTTGCGCAGGCCGACGGCTTCATTCAGGAATTCCCCGACAAGTACGATACGTACATCGAACAGGGCGGTACCAACGTTTCCGGCGGTCAGCGCCAGCGTTTGTGCATTGCGCGTGCGCTGCTGAAAAAGCCGAAGATCCTTATTCTCGACGATTCCACGTCCGCGGTCGACACCAAAACCGATCAGCTGATTCGCGCCGCATTCCATCATGAGATTCCCGACACCACGAAGATCATCATCGCCCAGCGTGTGGCCTCCGTGCAGGAATCCGACATGATTCTCGTCATGGACCACGGCCGCATCATGGCAGCCGGCACGCATGAACAACTGCTCGAAAACTGCGACGAATACCGTTCCATCTACGAATCGCAAACCAAGAATCAGGCTCAACCTGAGGAACTGCAGTGAAAGGAGGCAACAGATGACTGAACAAACTTCCGCATTGAAATCCAAAGACAACAACAACGCGGCCGGCATGCAGCAATCGCACGGCAAGCCGCCGATGCAGAAAGCCGCACCGGGCACCACCAAGCGTATCTTCGGTTACATTTTCCAATACAAGTGGCGTGTGGCACTTGTGGTAGTGTGCATTCTCGTCGGTGCCGCGGCCCAGGCCGGATCGTCACTGTTCCTACAGTCGCTGGTCGATACGTACATTCTGCCGATGGTTGGTGCCACCAATCCTGATTGGATGCCGTTGCTGCGTGCGTTGACGCTTATGGCATGCCTGTATGTGGCTGGTATTTTCTGCAGCTGGCTGTGGCAGTGGGTTATCGTCACTGTGGAACAGGGCACGTTGAAGAAGATCCGCGACGACATGTTCGCCCATCAGCAGACCCTGCCCATCCGCTACTTCGACACCAACGAACACGGCGACATCATGAGCCGCTACACCAACGACACCGACACATTGCGTCAGGCCATTAGCCAGTCGTTCCCGCAAATGTTCTCGTCTGCGGTGTCTGCGCTCGCGGCGCTCGTCTCCATGCTGTGGCTGTCGGTGCCCGTCACCATTTTCGTGCTCGCCTTCACCGTGATCCTGTTTGTGGTGGTACGCAAGGTCGTTTCCCGCTCCGGACGCTACTTCGTCAAGCAGCAGATCGCCATCGGCGACGTGAACGCATTCGTGGAGGAAGCGGTCAACGGCCAGAAGGTCATCAAGGTCTTCAACCATGAAGACGCCACCCAAACCACCTTCGACAAGAAGAACGAAGAACTGTTCGAAGCTTCCGCCGAAGCGAACACGTGGGGCAATGTGACCATGCCGATCGTAGGCAACATGGGCTACCTGCTGTACATTCTACTGGCTATTTTCGGCGGATCCGCAGCGATTTCCGGACTTGGCAACTTCGGATTGTCCGGTGCTGGCCCGCTCACCCTGGGTACGCTGATCTCGCTGTTGACGCTGTCCCGCTCTTTCGTGAACCCGCTTGGCCAGGTGTCCATGCAGTTCAACATGGTGATGATGGCGCTTGCAGGCGCATCCCGCATCTTCGCGCTTATGGACGAGCAGCCGGAGGACGACGGCGGTTCCGTGACCTTGGTGAACGTGGAACTCGGCGAAGATGGACGCACCATGACCGAAGTTGACCATGAAACCGGTCACTGGGCGTGGAAGCGCGAGGAAGGCGATGACGGCACCCGTTCGCTCAAGGCCGCGCAATCCTTGAGCCCGCGTGCCACCGAAGTGGCCATGAAAGCCCGTGAAACCGCCATTACCTCACCGGACGGTCGCCTCACCCTCCTGCAGGGCGATGTGCGCTTCACCGACGTGAACTTCGGCTATAACCCCGACAAACCGGTGCTGCACGACATCACCTGGTTCGCCAAGCCCGGACAGAAGATCGCATTGGTGGGCGCAACCGGTGCTGGCAAAACCACCGTCACCAATCTGATCAACCGTTTCTACGACATTCAGGACGGCATGATCCTGTATGACGGCATTTCCGTCAAGGGCATCCGCAAGCCGGATCTGCGTCGTTCGCTGGGTGTGGTGCTGCAGGACGTGAACCTGTTCACCGGTACGGTGATGGACAACATCCGCTACGGTCGCCTCGACGCCACCGATGAGGAATGCATCGCCGCCGCGAAGCTCACGAACGCCGACGGCTTCATCCGCATGCTGCCCAACGGCTACCAGACTGTGCTCGAAGGTGATGGTTCCGGTCTGTCTCAGGGCCAGCGCCAGTTGATTTCCATCGCACGTGCTGCCGTGGCCGATCCGCCGGCCATGATCCTCGACGAGGCCACCTCGTCCATCGACACCCGTACCGAAGAGGTGGTGCAGGCCGGCATGGACAACCTCATGAAGGGTCGTACCGTGTTCGTGATCGCCCACCGCCTCTCCACGGTGCGCAACTCCGACGTGATCATGGTGCTCGACCATGGCCGCATCATCGAACGCGGCTCGCATGACGAGCTCATCGCGCAGAAGGGCGAGTACTATCAGCTCTACACAGGTGCCGTAGAACTCGAATAATCTAATAGTCTCCTGAATTGGAGCGATGCGAGCACACGCTAGCGTTCTACACTAGCCGCGCTTCGATCCCTGTCGGCTGATACCGCCCTTATGGCCGGTGGCTTTGAACGGCACGGATCCTCTGGAAAATCCCTTGCTTTGAAATTGCGATTTTGAAGCAAGGGATTTCTTATTGTCTTTGCCATGCATGGTATTCGGCTGCGGCCAGCCCGCCTTCCGTGAAGGCGGTTCCGTCATACGTTCATGAGACTGCTGCATGAGCAGCGATTATAATTGGCTTGCGTAATCGTTGCATAAATCTCGCTTGGTTTGTCGTTATGTCAATAATAGGTTATCCTTTCATGGGTAAACGATTTACTAAATTGGAGAGCGAGACATGGCGACGATTAAAGAGATTGCGCAACGTACCGGGTTTTCTCAGGCTACGGTGTCTCGACTTCTGAACGGTGATCCCACCCTATCGGTGCGTGAAGAGACTCGTCGCAAGATCATTCAGGCGAGCGAGGACCTCGGCTATAGCGTGCAGACCAAGCGCATCGTCATCCCTCATGAGGTTGCATTGCTTGACAATGAAAAGTCCGACGAGGCGTTGCGGGACTCCTATTTCACCGATTTGCGTTCAGCGCTCGAACGCAATGCGGAACAGCAACGCATGGAAATGACGGTGTTCCACAATCTCGACGATATGATCGCTCGCAGTTCCAAATTCGACGGGTTCATGGCGATCGGCGCCGACCAGATCAGCGAGGAAGACTTGGAGCGGCTGCATAGGGCCATGCCGTATGGCGTGTTCATTGACGTGAATCCGGCGCCGAATCTGTTCGATTCCGTGCAGCCTGATTTGCAGCAGACCATGCATGATGCGGTCGCGGCCTGTGCTGCCAAGGGCATGAAGCGCGTTGGATTCATCGGAGGCAAGGGCTGCCTGATGAACTTTTATGAGGTCGATGAGGAGAATCGCGCCACATATTTCCGTCGTGAGGCAAGGCGTTTCGGTATTCAATCCGACGGATTGGTGTATTCCGACGGCTTGTTCACCGTGAGCAACGGCCGTGCGTTGGGGGAGCAATTCGTGCGCGACCATAATGGCGTGCTGCCTGATGCCGTGATCGTAGCTGCCGATGTGATTGCGGTTGGCGTGCTGCAGGCGTTCAATGCGGTTGGCGTGCTGGTGCCGCGCGATATCAGCGTGATCAGCATTAACAATCAAACGATTTCGCAGTTGACCTCGCCGCCGTTGAGCACATTCTCCATCGATCAGAACGAGCTTGCGCGTGTGGCGACGCTGATGTTGGGTGATGCCATTTCCGGCAAACGCACGATTCGTCAGCATGCGTACCTGTCGACGTCGCTGGTGGTGCGCGATAGTTTTGTGCCGGCAAAATAGCGGTTATTTCTTTACTTCTGTATAGTAATCGGGCTATTTCCAGATTGGCTTGGTTTCGTTTCGACGTGGAAGCTTTTGCATATCGTAAATATCGATTTTGGTAAAAGCTGTCACAAGATAATGCGACAGTTTGCCTATTTTGTTGTGTAAATGGCGAAAAAATAACGTTTTTGGCTATCTTTCGAACAGAAGCTCACAAAATATGACACGCCGATAGGCGATATGTTCAGTGATAAATTTTACTACTTTAGGTAAGGGGATATACTGATAGTTAGGTCAAGGAAGGACCTGTATCTGACTTCTAAGGAGAAGCAAAGATGGGAAATGGCAACAACGGTTCCAAAGGCGGGAACCTCTTGTCTCGCGTGGCGTACTCGTTCGGTAACGTCGGCCAGTCCGCGTTCTACAACGCACTGAGCACCTATTTCATCGTCTACGTGACGAGCTCGCTGTTCTCTGGCGTC
>UMKH01059783.1_pt1 | contig 15535 bp, 16 predicted proteins | sample 1966271 | NCBI WGS metagenome assembly UMKH01 (sample SAMEA4836172, study PRJEB28245) | human gut metagenome | biome: gut microbiome; material: fecal sample | place: Denmark | collected 2008 | reverse complement strand
ACTCAAATTGAAGGAATTAAATGACTATCCCTAAAATAACACGATATGACAAAGGTACTGCACTGCGGCGCATTATGCAAATAATCGTATTAAAAATTCGTCAGTAATGCAGCATTTTTCTCTCGTTCCTCTCGCTCGAAGCTGGCAAGGTAGTTTTCCGTCGTCTTCAGATCTTGGTGGCCGAGGCTTTCCGATATGTAGGCGATATTCGCCCCGGCACGCTTCAACACCGTAGCGAACGAATGACGCGCCGTATAGGTCGATATGTTCCCAATTTCGAGCTGCTCCCCGATCATCCGCATCCGTTTATTGATTAACCCGGTAGCGGCTATTGTTTTAGCGTGGCTCTGCACCGCATCCTCCGACCCGTCGAGAATTGGGAAAATAAAGTTATTCGGTGCTGGAGTATTACCCCAGCGGTCGATAATAGCTTGCATCTGGGGAACTACCGCGACCCGGATTTCCTTACGGGTCTTAGTCGTGCGCTCGGTCTTTTGACGCACGAAACAGATTTCACCGTCCACAATATCACGATACCGCAATTTCACGAAATCGGCGACGTTGATCCCGTTACACAAGTAGAGGAACAGCCAATAATCCCGGTATTTGGCCGTTGCTTCGTTCCCATCCTCATAGCGGGCGATCTGCCCGATCTGCTCCAGCGTTAAAGCCAATTTACGGCCCTCACCGGCCTGTATTTCATATTTCCCTCGGCCGAACGGGTATTGCGCGGGTTTAATCGCATCGCATCGACAAGCATCGTTCAATATGGCTCGTAAATGGCGCATGTGTATTCCGATCGTTGTACGGCTCTTACCTTCTCCGAGTAGAAAGCGCTCATAACGTCTTACCCAATCCACCGTTATAGATTCAAGAGCAATACGATCCCCGGCAAACCGCTCCAATCCCTGTATAACAACATTATAAACCAGCATTGACCCGATACGATCCTGCTCTTTTAATTCCGCTATTTTAGCCGCAAATGCACGGTTAAGAGTATCAACCCCCGAACGTTTCAATCGCTTGTTGAGGCTATCGAATGAAAAAATACCGTCGCGTGCCAATTCCTCAACAACCCCACGAACAATTTGGTAACTGCTTTCTATATCTTTACGAACGGCCACAAGGGCGCGAACCTTCGTTGTAGTCAGACCTTCCCACTCATCCAAGGTAAGGTCTTTGCCCGTCGGATAATAGCGACGATCCCGGCGATAGGTTACACGAATTTTTACGGGGCACTTTCCGTTCTTTTTCGGATGACTCGTATCTATTATGGGCGCAACTGTTATTCCGTCTTTTGAATAGTTCATTTGATAGGATAATTATTATTTCAACACACAATTTCGACACAAAAATACAAAAACAAACAAAAATAGATAAAAATAAACAAAATAAAATCGCCACATTTGGAAGCTTAAAACATTGATTTTCATATAAAAATTCAAACAACACATAATTATTCAAAAATATAATTATGGGACTGAAAATCCTTGCACCGCCGTGGGCTGAATTATCCTCCGCAGTCGGATAATTTCGGGGTTCTTTAATCGGAGATTAGACTATGAATGAATCATTAAACTGAAAAAATAAGAAGAATGAAAAAGAAGAGCAAGTACGGGAGAAATCCCAAGTTGAACCCGAAGACACACTGCGTGATGGTGCGCTTCGATGATGAGGAATGGAACAAGTTTCTCACGATGTACGAGGAATCAGAGGTGTACGCTAAAGCCGTCTTTCTCAAGGCACACTTCTTCGGGCAGAAGTTCAAGGTACTGAAGGTGGACAAGACGATGGTGGACTACACGACTAAACTGTCGGACTTTCACGCCCAGTTCCGTGCCATTGGTACGAACTACAATCAGGTAGTCAAAGAGCTACGCTGCCATTTTTTCGGAGAAGAAGGCGATGGCGTTGCTTTACAAACTGGAGAGTTGTACCATTGATCTTGTGAAGTTGAGCAGGGAGATTGTGGAACTTTCAAGGGAGATGTACGCTAAGTGGGAGCAATCAAAATCCGACTGATATGGCATCAGTAAAGGTCAAGTTCCGTCCATCTACCGTAAACGGTAAGGAGGGCACACTCTACTATCAGGTCATTCACAACCGTGTGGTCAGACAGATAAACACCGAGTATAAACTTTTTGTTTCGGAATGGGACAGCCATTCCGAAACGGTTGTCTTGCATCATCTATTGACAGGACAAGAGAGGAACAACTACCTGCTTTCAATCGGTTCACGCATCAAGTGGGACAAGGACAGGCTGAACAAAATCATACACAAGTTATTTCAATCCGGCACATTCGTAACGGATGATGTAGTCATGCGCTTTCATGAAAACAGGCAAGAATTGTCATTCAACGCTTACATCAGCCAACAGATAGCGAGACTGAAACGCTTGGGCAAAATACGCACCTCAGAGACTTATACAGCTGCACTCAGAAGTTTTAACGGTTTTATAAATGGCAAGGATGTCTTGTTTGACCAGCTTAATGCGGATTTGTTGGCAGAGTACGAGGCTTATTTGAAAGGAAGGGGAAATACGCCCAATACTATATCCTTCTATATGCGTATTCTAAAAGCCGTCTATAACCGTGCGGTGGAAGATGGACTGACCGAGCAACGACATCCGTTCAAGTCCGTTTACACGGGAGTGGAGAAAACAATGAAGCGAGCCTTGTCGCTCAATGACATCAGACGTATCAAAGGACTGGACTTGTCATTGAAGCCCAATCTTAATTATGCCCGTGATATGTTCCTGTTCTGTTTCTACACAAGGGGAATGTCGTTCATCGACATGGCTTATCTGAGAAAGAAGGACTTGCAGAATGGTACTCTTTCCTATCGCAGACGTAAGACAGGACAGCAGTTGTTCATCAGATGGGAAAAGTGTATGCAAGAGATTCTTGACAAATATCCAGTAAACGAAACGGAATACCTCTTGCCCATCATTACAAAACGGGACGAAGATTATCGGAAGCAATACGCCAACGAACTTCACCGTGTGAACCATCTGTTGAAGAAAATTGGAAAGCAGTTGGATTTGCCAATACCATTAACTATGTATGTCGGTCGGCACTCGTGGGCAAGTATCGCCAAGAGCCGTAATGTGCCCATTTCTGTCATAAGCGAGGGAATGGGACATGATTCTGAGAACACTACACAGATTTATCTTGCATCGCTGGATACTACAGTAGTAGATAAAGCCAATAAAAGAATACTGGATTTGCTGTGAAACCATGAATGTTTAGCGAATCCGTCCAACGCTTACCAAGAGAAGAACCTTTTTCCCTTATTTCCATAAGAAGAGACGGGCGTAAACTTGATATAAAATGCCTGTCGAAGTTGATATATTGGAAGATAGCATATTCCAGTTTTCACCAGAATTGCTGAACACCTTGCTCAAAGACCACACCACGAGCAGGGACGAAATGCAACGCAATATCTTCTGGGCTACTTCAGATTATGAACATCTTGGCAAAGAATACCAATACAATTCCCCTATCCTCCCACACCTTATAACAGGAGATAACGGACATATCATCATGCCTCGTGTCCTCAAAAGCCGTGATACCCAATCAACCCGTTCCCGTGATATGGCTGAGGTCTTCACTCCATCATGGATATGCAATGCACAGAACAACCTGATTGATGAAGCATGGTTCGGACGAAAGGATGTTTTCAATACCGAATATGCAGACGAACAGGGACATCATAAATGGAAAACAACGGAAGGCTGTATCATATTCCCGGAGGGCAAAAGTTGGAAGGATTATGTGCGTGATATCCGACTGGAAATCACTTGCGGAGAAGCCCCATATCTGATTAGCCGCTATGATACCACGACAGGAGAGACTATCCCTTTGGAACAGCGTATCGGTTTGCTTGACCGCAAACTAAGGGTGGTAAGCGAGAACACATCCACTTCGGGCGAATGGCTTGAGTGGGCACAAGAAGCCTATAAAAGTACCTACGGTTACGAGTGGCAGGGAGACAATCTACTCATTGCCCGAGAATCTATGCTTGTCTCTTTTGTGGAGTATTTTCAACAGAAATTTGGCAAATGCCCTTTACTGAAATCTATCAACTACATCGCTTACATCATTTCGTGGAACGTATGGCAGATGGACGGATTAAGAGGTGTCATTCCAAATAGTTGCGGAGAACGTAGGGAAGTTGTAGCCGACTTGTTCGGGACTACCGAAGTGGTCACCCAATGTGAAGGATGTCTGAAAGATGACATCCGCAGGCACAATGGGGTCTATTGCCAAATCAAGGATTGGCATGCTACCGACAAGGCAACAGGCAAAAAGGGAAAACGAATCCGATTTATAGACCTAATAAAATAGTGCGGTATGAAATTCACATCTTCACTAAAGTTAAAACTGATATATGTGTTCCGTATCAACGATGCTGCGCACAAGGGATGTCTGAAAGTGGGCGAAGCCACTTGTGACAATGACAATGTTTTCGGTCTTGCTCCCAACAGCAAGGCTCTCAACGAGTCTGCCAAGAAACGTATCAATCAATATACGCAAACGGCAGGTATAGCATACGACCTCTTATATACGGAACTTACGATATACAACAGCAAGTATGGTTTGTGTTCTTTCAATGACAAGGAAGTGCATAGCGTGCTGGAGCGTTCAGGTATCAAGAAAAAGATATTTGATACCGAGAACAAAGCCAACGAGTGGTTTATTACCGATCTTGAAACAGTTAAACGGGCAATAATCGCCGTAAAAGAGGGGCGTGAATCATTATCTTCTGCTGAGGTTTCACACGACAAAAGTCCTATTGTATTCCGACCGGAACAGCGTGAAGCTATTGAAAAGACTAAAAAGCAGTTCAAGAAAGGAAACCAGATGCTGTGGAACGCCAAGATGCGATTTGGTAAGACGCTGTCCGCATTACAGGAGGTAAAAGATATGGATTTCAGCCGAACCTTGATTCTCACCCACCGTCCGGTAGTTGATAGCGGTTGGTTTGAGGACTTTGGCAAGATATTCTATGATAGGCGGGATTTTGCATACGGCTCAAAGAATAACGGTGATAGTCATACTTCGCTGGAAACAAGAGCAAAACAAGGACAATGCAAATATGTTTACTTTGCTTCCATGCAAGACTTGCGTGGTTCTGAACTTGTAGGCGGCAACTTTGATAAGAACAATGAAGTGTTCGCCACCGCATGGGACTGTATCATCGTGGACGAGGCGCACGAAGGCACACAGACAGATTTGGGTAAGGCTGTAATGCAGGAACTTACGAAGGACAAGACCAAGATTCTGCGTCTTTCCGGCACTCCATTCAATTTGTTGGACGATTTCAAGGAGGATGAGATATATACTTGGGACTATGTAATGGAACAGCGTGCCAAAGCGTCTTGGGATGAGCTGCACTTTGGCGACCCGAATCCATACGCATCACTGCCAACCATGAACATTTACACCTATGACCTCGGACGATTACTCAATGAGTTCGTGGACGAAGATGTGGCATTCAACTTCCGTGAGTTCTTCCGTGTAAATGACAATGGAACTTTCGTTCATGACAAGGATGTAAGTGCTTTCTTGAATCTTATAACCAAAGAGGACCGGGAGAGTTGCTATCCGTTTGCCAATGAGGAATACCGCAATATATTCCGTCATACCCTGTGGATGCTGCCTGGAGTGAAGGAGGCACGGGCGATGAGTGCCATGTTGCAGACACATTCGGTATTCCAACATTTCAAGGTTGTGAATGTTGCAGGCAATGGAGATGAGGATGAAGAAAGCAAGGATGCACTTGTGGCGGTAGAAGAAGCCATTGGCAAAGACCCTGATGCCACACGTACCATTACCTTGTCTTGTGGCAGACTGACAACGGGTGTCAGTGTGAAGGCTTGGACAGCTGTGTTTATGCTGTCAGGCTCGTATAACACGGCTGCCTCCAGTTATATGCAGACTATCTTCCGTGTGCAGACTCCTGCCGCTATCAACGGAAAGGTTAAAGAGCAATGCTATGTCTTTGACTTCGCACCGGACAGAACATTGAAAGTGATAGCAGAAACAGCCAAGATTTCATCCAAGACAGGAAAGACCAGTGGCAACGACCGTAAGATTATGGGCGAGTTCCTGAATTTCTGCCCGATAATATCCATCGAGGGTTCCAAGATGAATCAGTTTGATGTGCCAAGGATGTTGGAACAACTCAAAAAGGTCTATGTGGAACGTGTCGTGCGCAATGGCTTTGAGGACAGAAGTCTGTATAATGATGAGTTAATGAAACTCAATGATTTGGAGTTGCAAGAGTTCGATGACCTCAAAAAGATTATCGGTCAGACAAAAGCCATGCCCAAGACGAATCAAGTGGACATCAACAATCAGGGGCTGACTGATGAGCAATACGAGGAACTTGAAAGTCTTGAAAAGAAATCCAAGAAGAAAGGTAAGGACAAACAGCCTTTGACAGAGGAGGAGAAACAACGACTGGAAGAACTGAAGAAGAAAAAGAACAATCGGGAAGCCGCTATTTCCATTCTTCGGGGTATATCCATCCGTATGCCTTTGCTGATTTATGGAGCAGAGTTGAAAGACGAGTCTCAAGAAATCACCATTGACAACTTCGCTTCGCTCATCGACCCTCAATCGTGGGAAGAATTTATGCCTAAGGGTGTTACCAAACAGAAATTCAACAACATCAAGAAATACTATGACCCGGAGATATTCTGTGCAGCCGGAAAGCGTATCCGGGCTATGGCTCGTGCTGCCGACAAACTCAGCGTGGAGGAACGCATCGAGCGCATAACGGATATTTTCAGTACATTCCGTAATCCGGATAAGGAAACGGTGCTTACTCCTTGGCGTGTGGTGAATATGCACCTTGGCGACTGTTTGGGTGGATATAACTTCTTTGAACAAGGGTATGAAACCACACTGTCCGAACCTCGTTTCATTGACAAGGGTGAAGTGACCGCCAATGTATTTGCCGAGGATTCTCGTATTCTTGAAATCAACTCAAAATCGGGATTATATCCCCTCTATATGGCATACAGCATTTACCGTACACGAGTAAAGAACTCTTTATTTTCGGTGTCAAGTATCGAAGACGAACAACAAATCTGGGACAAGGTTGTCGCAGAAAACATCTTTGTCATCTGCAAAACTCCCATGGCAAAGAGCATCACCAAACGAACCTTGATAGGCTTCCGCAAGGCTAAGGTAAACACCAGATACTTTGAGGATTTAATCAATCAAATTAAAAACAAACCTGAACACTTTATCAAGCAGGTTGATAAATTCGTTTCAGAAAGAACAGGAATAAAGAATATGAAATTCAATGCGATAGTGGGAAATCCACCGTATCAAGTTATGGATGGAGACGCACAAGCAAGTTCTGTGCCAGTTTATCAGTATTTTGTTTCTATAGCTAAAAAAGTTCAACCCAATTTTATTTCAATGATTATGCCTGCTCGTTGGTATGCAGGAGGACGAGGGCTTGATGACTTTCGTGCAGATATGCTATCAGACAAAACTATTCGCAGCTTGCACGATTATCCGAAAGCATCAGACCTTTTCAGTAATGTGGGATCAAAGGTGGATTATGCTATTTCCTAATGGACGCAAAATATGATAACATAAAAACCGCACCTACCATAATTTCTCATACAGAAACTGGCGTATATGCTTCTCAAAGAAGCCTTGCTCAGAATACCTCTGATATTTTTATCCGAGATGGTAGAAGTATTTCAATCATCACCAAAGTAACGGAACAGAGTAGTGAATACATCCAATCATTTGTATCACCATTGAGACCATTTGGCTTGCGTGGTTATTTCGTGAGCGATCCCAATTTTCATGAAACATCTGATGGGCTGACAACTCCTGTTGTCTGTATTGGTAAAGGTCTCAAAAAAGGGTATGTGGAACGTAATCTTGTTCCTTTGCACACTAACTGGATTGATAGATTCAAAGTAATCATTCCTCGAGCAAACAACATTGGCACAGAGGCTAATGATGACAATCTTAATGCGTTTGTTGGAAAGCCTAACGAAATTTGTACAGAATCTTACCTTTGCATATTCGCAGATTCCAATGTTTCGTATGATGAGTGCGTAAATATTTGCCTATATCTCAAATCTCGCTTTGCGAGGTTCATGCACTGTCAAGCGAAGTCAAGTCAAGATGCTACGGCCAAAACATTCCGTTTTGTCCCGACGCAGGACTTCTCGAAGGAAAGCGATATTGATTGGTCGCTTTCATCTGTTCAAATTGACAAACAACTGTATGTCAAATACAATCTTACAGACGAAGAAATCTCATTTATTGAATCAATGATAAAACCGATGTAAGCATAAACGAGGGCAAGTTATACTCTTGCCCTCGTTTTAACTCACTTTTCTTTTCGCACACCTTTAAACGGTGTACCATCTTGTTTGACATCCATAAAACGCCCAGTATCTTTATCCCTTTTTACCCATTGTTCAGTTTTGGGATTATAAACCTGTGAACGATTTCTTACTGCACCATTGCGATGTCCGTCTCCTGACGGTGGATTTGTTGCCATAATCTTCTTTTTAGGTCAATCTCGAATTATGCAGCCGAGAATGCACTGCTTAATATTATGAGTTATTTCCGTATATATGAACTAAGATCTTCTCCACTATAAGGATATGACTCTGTGAAGACTCTCATCTGTCCTTCAATACCATAAGGCATAATATATGGATAGAGAAGTAAATACTCCCGTTGAGGACTTGCATGTTGCGCATCTTTTGTAACAGGCATGATCATACATTTACCAGTATGTCCATCCACGACACCTAATTCCCATGGCATCCAATTACTTCTTCCAGCTTCTGGTGATTGAGCATAAATTAAAGATTTACTGCTCATTAATCTTTTCTGCAACCTTTTTGCTGTATCTTTATTTGTTTCATTCCTTTTCAAGTCAACATCAACAATGCAGTCAAGATATACTTGTAACCCCATTTTCGACAAAGTGTAATATATACCTTTTACAACATTCAAATCAGAAATATTGTATGAAAGGAATATATCAAACTGTTTATATAGAGATGCTCCTTGAAGATTATCGCTATATGTACGTTGCTCGTAAAGGGGAGTGCTATATGCTATGTTACGAAAATACGCCTCGCTAAAATACTTCATATTAGATTCTTCCTTCATTTACTAATCGCCAATAATACTTTCCCAACTCTGTCAACTGACATCCGGTACTATGAACTCCTCATTTATAGGTTTTACAAACCCTATACTCTGCAACTTTTGAAGTAATTTGAATTTTCTAACGTTGTTCGCATCTGCATAAGGGAGAATATATTCATGATTTACAGATGGGTCGTTCGTATCCTCAAAAGATGGGTCTAGAGCTAAATCGTTATTGGGATTTGTAAACAGGTTTGTTAATTCGCGAATAATTGACAATGATACCTGTGGCGTAACTGTACGTAATGGAGCAAATTCCGTAACATTAGTCTTGAATACAGGTCTTTGATCCCAAGGTCCAAAAGAGCGATCGATATATGCATATACACCGCCAATAGTAATGTTACCGCAATAATCCGATGCTCCGCCATTTAGCGCAGTACATAATAATTCTGTAAAAAGACCATGACCACCAGCTTCCATAGCAACTTCGTCTTCACGACAAGCTGTTAAGACTGAAACTCCTGTATTTAAAATGCTACCTACATCCTGAAGTTCGTATTTCCCGATATTGCCTGAGTGACAACAATCCAAAATGATAATCTTGTTGCGAACCTTGGAAGTGTTAACAATACTCATTATTGTTGACATCTGTATCCCCGTATAATATTGACCAGGGGTAGCTATATCTTGAGGCATAACAATTTCTGCACCAGTGCTATTCATATAGCCATGCCCAGAAAAATAAAAGAGAGCAGTATCATCATTTCCTGCAAAAAGTTTACGAATAGCATCCATCACTTCTCCTGAAGTCTGTACATTTGGCATCATTTTTACGCCAAAGTTAGGAGATCCGTCACCATGTCGTTCAATTGCAGCTTTAACGCTATTGATGTCCTCAATACACCCTGTCAATTCATTTCCTTCGGGATAATCATTAATCCCAATCAACAATGCCTTTTTCATGTAACAAATAGTTATAGTGATTGATAAATGGCGTAGTTACGGACAGCATTGGCAACAGATTTTGCATTCCAGCCAACGATAACATCTGCTGCATTTTTTACGATAGAGGATGTGCGTTCTGCTCCCCATGGCTGAACAGCAATGATAGGTTTGTTGTACTTCTTTGCCATTTCAATCTCTTTATTAATCCATTTGCTATAAGTGGCATAAACTCCTGCAAGAATGATAATGCAACTGCACCCCTTTACCTTTGCCTCTATTGCATCAGATAATTGTTTGTCTGTGCCATTTGTGTGAATAGGATCATTTTTAGGAACTGAATGGTTGTAAAAGACGATACCTTCCTAACGCAAGAATGATTCAATTTTGTCATAATCTGAAGAATATGCCCACGAGTGTGATATAAATATTCTATACATATCAATTAGCGCGAATTCTCTGGTCCTTCGCCAGGGTCTTAATTTCGAATTCACACAGCAAAGATATGGACTTTTTCTCTTACAAACAAACAACATGTGAAAAATTCACATTTACAATATAGATATTTGGCATTTATTGGCATATACATTTGTTTTGCTGAGAAAAAATCTCTAAATTTGCACCGATTTATTATATAATCAATGAGATAGTATATGTTACAGCAATTTATAGTTGAGAACTTTCTCTCTTTTAGGAACAGGGAAACCTTCTCTCTTCTACCTAATAAAGGCACTTTGAAAAAGGAACATAAAACGGAACCCATTAAAGGACAATGGGTATTAAAGTCTGCTGCAATGTTTGGAGCGAATGCAGGTGGAAAGAGCAATTTCGTAAAAGCGATTGAGTTAGGGAAAAGGCTTGTTCTAAGGGGCACGAGAACAGATGATTTGATAGATTTTTACCCATTTCGCTTGAGTTCCGAAAATAAAAAAAGAGATACCACTATTATTTATCACATACTATGTGGTAACAAAAAATATGAATACGGATTTAGTTACAATTCTGAACAAATAAGTTCAGAATGGCTTAAACAAATAAACAAAAACAGCGACTGTGTTATTTTTCAAAGAGAAACAAAAAAGTCTGAATTTGAAATTTCATATCTACTTAAGCTTAACCCCAAAGAAGAAGAATCACAATTCCTTTCTTTTCTAGCAAAAGCAACGCCACAAAAGCAATTATTCCTCCACGAAGTTATGAGTCGTAACATTCATGAAAATGTATCAAATATAAAAGATTTAGATGCAGTTATCGACTGGTTTGTAAATTCCCTTAAAATTATATTTCCCGACACACCATACAAACAAGGTGTATTACTTAAAGCGGCTGATGATAACGACTTAAAACGTGGTTTTGGGGCACTATTAAGATACTTCAATACGGGCGTTGATGGTGTGAAATTAATAGATGTTCAATTTGAAAAACTTGGAATTCCACACGATTTACAACGTGCAATCAAAACAGATTTATCAAAATCCAATACTGATGAAGCATTTGGAGCATTAAGATTTGACGATAACCTGTATTTAATTAACTTGATTGATGGTGAAATTAGGGCTAAGAAATTGATGACTGTGCATAAAAAAATGGATGAAGCTGACATTGAACTTTTTTCGCTTGGCGATGAGAGTGATGGTACAAAACGTTTATTCGATTATATTCCACTTATCTTGGACTTGATTCAAGGAGGAAAAGTCTTTATTGTTGATGAAATGGAACGTAGCTTACATCCATCACTTATTAAGCAAATAATTTTATTGTTTTATAAGCATTCAAAAGATGTTTCTAGTCAACTGATTTTTACCACTCATGAAAGCTCTTTAATGGATCAAAAGATATTCAGGAGAGATGAAATATGGTTGATGAAAAAAGACAATAACGGTATCAGTTCATTTGGACGAATGGATAATTTATATAATGTGCGTTTTGATAAAATGCTTCAAAACAGTTACCTCAATGGCGAATACGGCGCAACCCCCATATTCGAGACAGAAGAAGAGATAAATAAATTATTTTCATCTTTAAAATAATTTTCTGATGGTAAGTTTTATTTCTAAATTTTTGTTCACTGCCACGGTAACAGCACCAACATTCTTGTCACTGGGATTAATAGGTGTTATTAAGGATAGCACGAATTATTTTCAACTATGGGATGATATGCTAGAAAATAAGATATTTCCTACTAGTTTTGAATGGTGGGGCATCAATATTAGTTTCGGATTTATGTTGATATGCCTTATCGGTATTAAAATTTTTCTTTATAGAAAATCCAACAAACACAAGGAAGGAAAAACCATTCAAGTGAAATCTTATTCAAATTTATCTCTGAACAGTGCGGAGCAAATAATTTCATCTATAATCCCTTGGTTAACAATATTTGCCGACAAACTTGATTTTATGGTATTATTTGTTTGCATAATACTTCAATGCTGCTTTATCGCGATTGCAAGTTACAATAACAATAACTACAATTTACTTTGTTCAATATGGGGGTATCGTTATTATGAAGTATATACAGAAGAAAATACCTACATACTAATTTCTGGAAAATGTATCAGAAATAAGAATGAGATTAAAAAGTTTATTGAAGTGACAGATTATATGGGTTTAATAATTAACGAGAAATAACATGAGCCAATTTTATGCATTGATGTCCGATAATACAGTAAAACACATTTCTCTTAAAGAAGAGATAGTAACAGAGATTAAAAATATATTTATAAATGGAGGTGCTATATTTAAACCAGAAGGTATAGAAGAAGATGTTTTCGATGGCAATATCATTAGCCGGAACGGGGAGAATATAACATATGTACATTATGACTTACCTGAAGATTTTGCTCGCATACCATATAATCAGGCTGATATGTCTGAATACAATATAAATGAAGATATGCCTAAAAGTATCTTTTATTACGATGACGGAAAATTCTATTTTCAGGTCTTTAATAAGACATGTTACAACGAAAAATGGTCTTGCAGTTTGAATGTGGAAATATATTTGCAAAAATGAATAACTCTGCTTTTATTGTTGAAGATAAGATTCATGCACTATATGAGGAGGGGAAACTGTATTTTCAAAGTTATACAGTCGCAAATCAAATATTCTCACTAATAGATTTTGTTACCGAGGCTACAAATGCTGAAATTGAATCCTTTGGAGAAATAGATGGAATTAATGTAAATACTGAAAGTATAAAGCATATTGCAAATATAAAGACGCGTCGGCTTATAAAGTTGTTATCGAATACAGACAATATTTCAGCTTTTATGAGAAAAGCACCTCGAACAAAAACTAGCCTATTAAACAAATACGGAGTTAATGCACAAATAAATGAAAATAAAGAATTGGTTTTACCGACAAATAATGTTGCAGATTTGAACCGTGTTTTAGAGTTTCTCAATGAGGATATATTTAGGGGTGTAATTACCGACAGGCTTTATCGTTCAAATTCAAAGAAAAAAGATAATCACTAATTATGATGAACAAAGAAAACCAAATAATACTCTATCAGGACGATAACGAGATAACTCGTGTGTCTGTGCGCTTTGCTGATGAAGACTTGTGGCTGACTCAGGGACAATTAGTTGAGATATACCAAACAAGCAAATCGAATGTAAGTGAGCATATCAAGCATATATTTGAAGATGGAGAACTAGCAAAGGAGGCAACTGTTCGGAAATTCCGAACAGTTCAAATAGAAGGTTCTCGTAAGGTTGAACGAGAAGTAGAGCACTACAACCTTGACATGATTATTGCCTTGGGCTATCGTGTTCAGTCGCAAGTGGCTACTCGTTTCCGCCGTTGGGCAACACAACGACTTCATGAGTATATCCAGAAAGGGTTTGCTATGGATGATGAACGCTTAAAGCAAGGGGGTAACCGCTATTTCCGTGAGTTGCTGCAACGCATTAGGGATATTCGTAGTAGCGAGCGCAATTTTTATCAGCAAGTCACCGATATTTATGCTACGGCTACGGATTATGATCCACGCGATGAGATGACAAAGATGTTCTTTGCCACCGTACAAAACAAACTGCATTATGCAGTTCATGAGAATACTGCTGCCGAAGTGATATACAATCGCGTGGACAATGAAAAGCCGTTTGTAGGCATGACGAACTTCAAGGGGAACTATGTAACTAAAGATGACGTAAAGATCGCTAAGAACTATCTGACTGCGATTGAACTCCAACGTCTGAATCTGCTTGTTTCCGGTTTCTTGGACTTTGCCGAGTTCCAAGCATTGGAAATGAATCCTATGACAATGAAAGATTGGATAGAGGCACTGGATAGCCAAATCATAGCACACAAGCGTAAGGTTTTGATTGGCAAGGGAAATATTTCGCATAAACAAGCGATTGAGAAGGCAGAAAAGGAGTTTGCCATTTATCGCAAACGCGAAATGGAACTGCTTGAAAGCGATTTTGATAAAGAAATCAAAAGATTAAAGAACAAGAATGACAATAGTTCAAACTAATTCACTACCTTTGCCCTTGGAAACCTTCACGCAACCTTGCGCAGAACAACGCAAGTCACTGGTGGAGCAAACGGAGGAGATTACGGTTGAGTTGCTTTTAGAAAGTAATGATATTCAGCTATTTGGAAATAAATTACGATTCCTGGTGGCACCACAGAATGAGAGAGAGTTGCAGCAATGCAACTCTTTTTTTATAACATTGTGTATTTGCTGCAAAACGGTCGGCAGGAATAGCACCCCGGACTATGCCGCCGGACAGACGATTCGCCCCCGCAAGCGTTTCCCGGCCTTCCGCTCCGGTTCCCGGAAAAAATACGAAGGGAAGACCGGAATCGGATTAAATGATTATTTTTGCATCGGAACAAATCGCCGCAAGCATGAAAAAACGCTGGATCGTCTTCACCGTATTACTTATCGTCGCCCTGACCGCATTCCTCTACATCCGCTTCTTCTTCGTTTCGGCGAGGGCGTCAAAAGCGGAGAGTTGAACTATGTCGTCTATAAAGGGCTCGTCTTCAAAACCTACGAAGGCAAGCTGATCCAATCCGGCATACGGTCCAAAACGGCCGGTACGATCCAATCCTACGAATTCGAATTTTCCGTCGAAAACGAAGCGCTCGCCCGCAAGCTGATGCTGCTGGGCGGCAAAAACATCGAACTCCACTACAAGGAGTATTTCGGAGCGCTTCCCTGGCGGGGATTCTCGAAATTCGTGGTCGATAGTATCGTCACAAAACCGACCGGCTCCCTGCCGATCGACTCCGAAACGGAACGATAACAAACTACTCCGAAGTCGCAGCAAACGACTCCGGCCATTTTTCCCGAAATATTTTTTCGGTCCGACTCCCGAATCCGCAGACAGTCCCCATGTTGCATCGTTTCCGACACTCCATCGCTTCGTTCTCGCTTCCGACGCGGCTCAACAACCCATTCCACTACACTCCGCATCCGCTGTGCGAATTAGCG
>UMKH01055593.1_pt1 | contig 16387 bp, 17 predicted proteins | sample 1966271 | NCBI WGS metagenome assembly UMKH01 (sample SAMEA4836172, study PRJEB28245) | human gut metagenome | biome: gut microbiome; material: fecal sample | place: Denmark | collected 2008 | reverse complement strand
AATGCTCCTCGCAGAGCCTTGGCGAAAATTGAAATACAAGGTAGCACAGTGTGGGGCGGTATCAGTTCATACAACCGAGATTTAACATTTACAGAAGTCGCAAGCGGTGAAACCGACAGCTTGGATATAAAACTTCACGATTGCGATAACCATTGGTTAAATGATTGGTTAATCGATAAAGGTACACGACTTTTGGCAAGAATTGAATTGGAAAATTGGGATAAACAGAATGAATATCGCACAATAGATTGTGGTGAATTTATATGCGATAGCATAAAAGTAACAGGCTATCCGATAGAAGTTGTAATTCGTTCTATATCAATCCCCGTGAATGGCACAAAAAATACGAAGAAGTGGGAGAAAGTTTCAGTCAGTGCCATAGCACAAGATATATGCAATAATTTAGGAGTTGGATTGGAGTATTACGCAGATAACATTGTTATTAAATCTCAAACGCAGTCGCAGCAGACAGATATAGATTTTTTGTTCAAGGTATGTCAAGAGTATGGATTTGGAATGAAAGTGTATAAAAATAAAATCATTATTTTTGATAGGGCAAAACAAGATGAAGCGGAAAGTGTCGGCAGTTTTGAAGTGGGTGCTATTTCTGAAAGTTTTGAATTGTCCGACAATGAGGAGGGTTTTTATACCGGAGTGAAAATGAAGTATAAAAACGAGGGTGAAGATACTGAAAGGGAGTATATATACGGCGAAAAAGAAAAAATGCTGACACCAAGTACAACCGCATCGTCAATACAAGAGGCACAAATAAAAAGTAAAGCAGCGTTGTATAATGCAAATTCCACAGCTATTAAATTAAAAATGAACTGTATGGGAGGTACGCCGATATATCCCGGCTCAAATTATTATTTTTCAGGATTAGGAAAATATAGCGGGAAATATGGTGTAGACAAGGCAACACATTATATTGGTGAAAATGATTTTTATACAATTTCAGTAGAAGCACACGCAATAAATCTTGAAAAAGACGATGCGGCGGCAAATTGAAAATGACGAGGAAAAGAAAACCGTAGGTAACTATGTTATGGGTTATATAGACGGTAAATATATGATAATTCGGAGGCGGAATATATGGGTTTTATAGAGAAAATCTCGCCAAAGTGGGCGTATAAACGAGAGGCATGGCGACAGGCGAATGAAATTCAAAAGAGAAATTACGATGCCGGAATGTATGACAGACAAAATCGAAATTGGTTTGCACATAATGAAAGTGGCGAACAAACCGATAAATATTTTAGAGGAACTGTCCGAGCGAGAAGCAGGGACCTCGAACGAAATAGCGATTTAATGAATGCCAACATACACCCGTGGGTAAGGAATGTAGTCGGTAAGGGGTACACCCTTGAGGCTAAAACAGACGATGAGGAATTTAACGATAATATTGAAAAGCTATGGGTAAAATGGTGCAAAAAAGATAATTGTGACGTAACAGGTTCACAGTCATTTTGGGAAATGGCACGAATGGCAATCAGACGAAAACGTGTAGATGGCGGTATTTTGTTTATAAAATGCTATACAAGGGGCGGCATAGTTCCGTTCAAATTGCAAGCGTTAGAGGTTGACGAATTGGACGAAGTTCAATCAAAACCGAATTATGAGGGAAATAAGGTCGTTGGCGGTATCGAATATAACAGCTATAACAAGGCTGTCGGCTATTGGATAAAAGAATATGACATTGAGGGTTATTTAAAGTCTGTAAGTAGGTTTGTTGAAAGGAAAAACGTGATTTTTTATTTTTCAAAAACACGTCCCTCTCAAATACGAGAAATGCCCGAAATGTCAGCGACAATCGGAAGAATAAAAGAAGTAAACGGCTATATCGAGGCGGCAACCATCAAAGAAAGAATTGCAGCTTGTCTATCGGTATTTATAAAAAAGGAATTACCGACAGGCGGTATAGGTCGTACAAATACGGTAAAGGGAAATCGAAAGTATGATGATTTGGAACTGACACCGGGTTTAATTACTGATTTGAATGCAGGTGATGATATTCAGGTTGTAAATCCGGGCAATTCAGCTACAAACGGCAGTGATTTTATAAAAACTACGCAACGCTTAATTTCGGCAGGACAAGGCATAAGCTATGAGTCAACATCACGAGATTTAAGCAGTGCAAATTATTCATCTGCAAGGCAAGCGACAATCGAAGATGAAGAAACGTTCACACCCGAAGTTCAAAAATTACAAGATGAATTTTTGGACGAAACATACGAAACATTTGTTATATCGGCAGTTTTATCGGGTGCAATTCAATGCCCTGATTTTTGGACAAATAAAGAAAAATACTTAGAACACGAATGGAACAGAAAACCGAAAAAGTGGATAGACCCTCAAAAAGAGGCTAATGCAAATAAAATTGCTATCACAACGGGGCAGAAAACTCTAAATGATATTTGGAGGGAAGACGGAAAAGACTTCAAAACTGTTCTTGACGATATGAAAAAAATTGAGGAATATGCAAATCAAATCGGACTTGATTTGAACTTTCCTTACTTGAAAGGAGGTGGGGAAAATGCAAAATGAAAGATTTAAGGGTATGCAAACCCGAGAAATGCAGCTAAGCGGAATTAGAGTGTTGAATGAAGATGATAGAACTGTTGAGTTATCGTTTTCTTCCGAAACACCTATTGAGCGTTGGGGAGCGTTTGAGGTTTTGTCGCATACCAAAAGTGCGGTACAGTTGAACAGAATATTGACAACAGGCTGTTTATTATATAACCATAACCGAGATACCGTTATTGGTAAGATATGTTCGGCGAAAGTCGAAAATAAGCGAGGTGTTGCGGTAGTTCAATTTGATGAAGATGAAAAAAGCGATATTATTTTTCAAAAAGTCAAAAATGGTTCATTGAGAGGTGTATCGGTGGGATATACAATTCAGGACTATAAAAAAGACGTAACCGGACAGGGTGAGGCACGACAAGTCACCTATACCGCAACAAAATGGGAACCGTATGAAATATCTATTGTTTCTGTTCCGGCAGACATATCTGTTGGAGTCGGGAGAAGTATGGAAGATGACATAACCCAAAAATCAAACATAAGAATGTTTGAAAACCAAATTAAACTAAATGAAAATTTATTAATGGAGGAGGCAAAATCAGATGCTTAAAAAGTTAATTGCGATGCAAAAAAGAATAATGGACACCGCTAAGGCGGAAAAAAGAGAACTAAATGAAGGCGAACAACGTGACTTTAATTTGTTGCAGAGTTTGATTGACAACATTCGTTCAGAAGAAAATAACGGCCAAGGAAACGCAAAACCAACAGAAAATCAAGGCGAACAACCAACAGAACCTGAAGGTGCAAGACAGTTTGATACCGGATATTCTGCTAATGATGCCGCACAAATCACATCATTGTGTAGAAGTTTTAACGTAGATGCCACGGAATATCTTCAAAAAGGTATGTCGTTAGATAGCGTAAGAGCGGCAATAATTGATGAATTGATGAACCGTCAAAAACCTGTAAGCAGTCATATACAGGTTACAGATGATGAGGGTGACAAATTCAGACGAGCAGCGACAGACGGTATTTTGTTGCGTTACGGAGTAAGTGTACAAAATCCGTCAGAGGGTTCAAACATTTACAACGGTGTAACAATCCGTGAAATTGCCATTGAGTGCTTGGAGCGTGAACACGGTGGACAAGATTTTAGACATATGAATATCGAAGATATTTATAGCCATTGTTATAGAGAATTTTATAATCCTACATCGGCATTCCCGTCAATACTTGACGATGTTGTAAAAAAATCATATGTTGCAGGATTACAGAAACAAAAGACACAGTTTGATAAATGGGTAGGCGTGGGTTCGTTACCGAACTTCAAAAAGACAACTAATCATGAATATTTAATGTCACTTGGCGGAGAACTTGAACAGGTCAAAGAAAACGGCGAATTGCCGGCATATACACCGGTTGATGTTCCAATGCCTGAACGTCAGCTAAAGACATATGGTCGTCAATTCACAATGACCCGTGAGGCGTTTATTAATGATGATATTGGACTATTGACAACAATGCCGCAAAGATATGCTGCTCTATCTGCAAATACTCAAAATAAACTTGTGTATCAAATCTTGACACAAAATAAGAAGATTTATGACGGTAAAGCATTATTCAGTGCCGAAAGAGGTAATACACTTCAAAAAGGTACAAAGCCAACGATAGAGTCTATCGAACGAATGATTTATCTGTTAGGAATGCAAAAAGACGAGGCAGGCGACCAACTTATGCTTATGCCGGATTTGTTTATTGTTCCGTTGGGTATGGGAACAGACCTAAGAACAATTCTATATTCACCTACTATACATACACCGGAAAACACACAAGCCGTAAATCCGTATTTGGGAATGAATTTCACTGTTGTTGAAGATACAACATTGAATGCACAGGTGAAAGCCGGAAATCCTGTACCTTGGTTTATGGGTGTCAAGGGCGAAACTATCCAAATTGATTATCTAAACGGTCAAAAAGAGGCTACAATCCGCAGGTCTGAACAGGCAGGTAAATTGGGATTTGTATGGGACGTATATCACGATTTCGGTATAACCGTAAAACACCCTCAAACAATAATCAGAAATCCGGGTGTAGAGATAGATATGAGTGAATAATCATGATAGGTTATTGGGGATATTTGCAGTTTGAAACCAATGACGATTGGTTACAGTATCCATCCAACATAGAACGTACCGTCAAGGGGCGGTACGCTACGTTCTATCCCGGTGACGGCAGCAGAGCAAAGCGACAATTCAAAGGAGCAGAAACAGGTACACTCACATTTACAATGTATTTAGACCAACGTTTCAACTCAAATCTGCGAGATTTGTTGGCGGAGATGGCAGATTGGGTTAATACAGGTGTAGCAGGTGAATTGGTTATAGGTAATCGTTCTTACGGATATAATATGTGGGTTTGTACCAAAATGGTTGAAAAGTTCAAAGAAGTAATACACGGCGGTATTATTACGAGAGCAGAAGTAGAAGTCACATTGGAGGAGTGCTGAATGTTCACTGTTGATTTATCTGTTGAAAAAACTCAAATGACATCTGATGAAGTGTTATTATTGCAAAAAAATATTGCATTTTGGTTAAACACCCCGAGGGGAAGTCTACCGCAAATGCGTGATTTCGGATTGAATTATGATGTTATAGACGAACCACTTCAAACATTTAAAATGAAAATAACTGTTGATACAATTAGCAAAGTGCGTGAGTTATACGGGGTGAAAATAAAAACAATCAATGTAACTGCCGATGAAAACGGCAAAGCAACTTTAAAAATAACGATATGAGGAGGAGTAAAAAATGAAAGCTACATATGTGCAAAAAGGCGAAAATATCAATTATAAAAATCCGACAGAGGATAAAATAACGCTCGGCACACTGATTATAATTGGTGCGATATGTGCCGTTGCGGCGGATGATATTGAACCGGGCGAAATAGGAACTGTTGCAACCACAGGTTCTTGGAATGTTCCAAAGGATAACACAGCAATAGAAATCGGTGAGAAAGTCTATTACGACAGTGAAAATGATGTTGCAACAAAGACCGCTAAAGACAATGTTATAGGTTATGCAATCGAAAGTGCAGATGCCGAAAGTTCTACTGTAAAAGTTAAATTGAATGGTTGATAATATGGATTTCAAGGAAATATTGCAAGATGATATTAACAATGCGTTTTTGGATAGTTCGGAATTTGCAGAGGTACATAATTTAAACGGTCAAGAAGTTAATATTGTTATTGATGACAATGTGACTGACGGAACAGAAACAGGAATATACGGAATATCTCAAAAAATTGATGATGGATTGTACAAGGGCGATAAAGTCATTTATATCTCGACCGAGGATACCAAAAGACCTCCGCCCGGCAATATGTTAGTATTGGATAATATCAGATATACCATTGTTTCAACGACCGAACAATGCGGAATGTATATGGTCGTAATCAGGAAAATAGGCGTGAGGTAAAGACAATGGAAGTAGTAGTTCTTGTTGAAGTTGATGAGGCATTACAATATGCCCGTCAAAAGTTGGGTGCAATGCAAAAGAAAGCACCGCAAGCGGTGAGAACCGCATTGAATAAAACTGCACGAGAGGCAAAAAAACAAGATGAAAGAATAACCAAACAGACATATACCGCCAAGGGTGATATACATTCATTACAATTCAAAAAGGCTACAACGGCTAATTTGCAAGCAATTTTAAAGGATAAGGGTTCTAATATATCAATGTCACATTTCAGAACGTATGTCGGCAAAAAAAGAATTTCTGCGGTGATTAATACAAAACACGGTAGAAGAAACCTCGGCAAATACGGGAATAAAGCATTTTTTTGGAATACGATTTTCGTTCGTGAGGGACAATCAAGATTGCCGATTGAAAAAATGGCATCTATATCATCTCCGGTTATGCACGGTAACGATAATACTTGGGGAACAATCGAAGATGATGTAAGAAGCAAGCTATACGAGAATATAGACAAGGAAATTGAAAGGATATTAGGATTATGACGGAAGTTGATTTGCAAAAAGAAATACGAAAAATTATAGTTCAAGAATTAATACCCGATATGAAAATTTTTGAGACGAATACATTTAAAGGATTTCTTCAAGATATACCACTTGACCTTGGTTACGGTGATGAAACTGAAATTGTTGATAAAAACGTTCCGTGCTGCATTGTAAAAATAAATGCAGGGGAAATAAACGGAGCAAGTAAACCCGAAACAGTTACGGTTGAAATAATCATTGTAATCAAAGATGAAAGCGAAGATATGTCGGGTTATCAGACGTTGATGGTGGTTATCAATCGTATACGAGATTATTTTACTGCAAATGTTGGCATTCAAAACAAATATCGTATGAAATATCCGATAAAATGGGGTATTAATGATAATACAATAGCACCGTATTTTGTAGGTAATTTGATTACACAATGGGATATTGAGCGTATGCCATTTCATGACATTGCAAGGTTTTTGTAATAAGGAGGTTAAAACATGGCAAGAACGAAGAAAGCAGATACTGAAACGACCGTTCAAGAAACAGTATCAGAAGAAACAACAGAAGTTTCCGCTGTTGAAAATTCAAATAAAGTGGCGGAAAGTCAGGGCAAGCCTGAACAAAAAGACGGACAAAAAATATATATAGGAGTATCAGTACCGGGAATGAAATCGGGAACGGTATTCACAGGGAAAATTCCGAAAGTGATAGATGTAGATTTTGTGCGTGAATTATGTGTGCCGATAGAAAAGCTGAGTGAAACGCTGAAAAAGAAAGCTGTTACCGGAAGTCGTGTAGCATACTGCTATCAGCAATCGGCAAAGTTGGCACAGCAACTAAAGAAATAGGAGGTTAAAATAATATGGCATATTTACACGGAGTATATCCGACAGAAAAAAGCGAAACGGCGGTATCACTATCGACCACTACACAAGTACAAGTGGTTATCGGTACAGCACCGATACATATGTTAGACAATCCGTCAGAGGCGGTTAATAAGCCTATACTTTGTGAAAGCAAAGAGGATTGTTATAAAAAGATTGGTTATTCAACCGATTTTTCAAAATACACATTGTGTCAATCAATGTTTGCATCGTTCTTTAAAATAGGAGTTGCACCTGTTGTGTTTGTAAATGTCTTAGACCCGGAAAAGCACAACAAAGAAGTAACGGACAAAGAATTTGTTGTACAGGATAATTCAATTTTGATTGACGATGCGGTAATTTTATCAACGTTAAAACTAACGGCGGCAAGCAATACAATTTCTTCCGAGGATTATGTAACCGAGTGGGTAGATGAAAAACTTTCGATTATTTTCAAGAATAAAATCGAGGGTAATGTTACAGCTACATATAAAAGTATCGCTCCCGAAAAGGTTACAGAAAATGATATTATCGGTTCATATGATACTGAAACAGGTGTAAGAACGGGTACAGAGTTAATTAAAATGGTATATCCAATGTATGGTGTCATTCCGTTTGTGCTTATTGCACCGGGTTGGACAGAAACAGATACCGTTGGTGCGGTTTTAGAACAGAAAACCGAAGAAATCAACGGTTGTTTCAAAGGCATTACCATTATAGATTTGGACAGTCAAACAAGCAAAACACGTTCAGCAGTTATAAAAGATAAACAAGCACGAACAGTAAATGCCAACACAATAGCCGTTTATCCAAAGATAAAAAAGGACGGATATGTATTATCATATTCTGCGTGGTTGGCTGCAATTATAATGAAACAGGCAACGGAAAATGAAGGCGTTTTCTGCAAGTCACCATCTAATATCAATATTGATATTGACGATTGTATCACCGCAGACGGTACAAGAGTTTTGTATGATGGCGAAGATGGAAACGAATTGAACGGTGAGGGTATTGTAACAATAATTGCCCGAAACGGTTGGTATACATGGGGTAATAATACGGCAGTATATCCCGAAATTACCGACACTAAAAACCGTTGGATAATGGCACGTTTGGCATTTGCATTTGTTGAAAATGAATTTATAATGTCAAAAATTCAGACCATAGATACAGAATTGTCACCGAAAAACATTGAAAACGCAGTAACCGAAGAAAATATCAGACTTGCTGCATTAACGGCAGGCGGATATATTTTGGGAGGTAAAATGTTATACGACAAGGCAGATAATTCGAATGAGTCTATCCTAAACGGACAGTTTAAATTCAGAACGCAAATTGCTACAAACATTCCGACAGAATTTATAGAAAATACGTTTGAATTTGATGCGGAAACCGTGCAAAACGCAATATTAGGAGGTGAGCAGTAATGTCAACAACAACCATTCCAACACAAATTATTGATTTCAATATATATAATGCCCCAAACAAATTGATAGGTGCAGGTGATGAAGTTACATTACCTAAAATCGTAAGTAAAACATATACGGCGGCATTGGCAGGAGGCGATATTGACCTGCCGGGTTTAACTACGGAAAATATGGAAATGGAAGTACCGTTTAATGTATTTGACAAAGAGGCAGCAAGCACAATGAGCATTTCCAAGGTAAATACATTAATAATCCGTAGTTGTCAGCAGAAAGCGGATACAAAGACACACAATCTATCTTATGACGGCTTGAAATTGACTATTCGTGGTTTTACCAAAGAAGTTGATTTAGGAACATTAAAACGTTCCGACAAGATGGACAGTAAAATCACAATGACATTAACGTACATAAAGATTGAAGATAGTTCAACGGTATTCCTTGAAATTGATAAATTCAACGGAACATTTATTGTCAACGGAAAAGATGTCAGAGAGGGAATAAACAAGTACCTATAATGATGCAACGATTGCGGAGGCTACTATGGGAAAAGAATTAGAATTGGCGATTAAAATCGGTGGTAAAATTGATAAGTCGTTAGGTTCGGCAATTAATGCAGCACAAAGTCAATTAAATACCATAAACAAGAGTTTAAACGGAGCAGGAATGGCGATAGCCGCAGGAGTGGCAACGGTAACGACCAAATTAGTAGTAGACAGTGTTAATACATATAAAGATTATCAATCAGCATTAAACAGTGCGGCGGCAACAGCAGGCGTAGAACGTGGTACGGCAGAATACGAGGCTATGGATAAGGCGGCACGAGAGGCAGGGCGTACAACCGTGAAAACGGCACAAGAAAGTGCAAATGCACTTGAATATATGGCACTTGCCGGGTGGAGTGTTGAAGATAGTACAACGGCTTTAATGCCCGTATTAAAACTATCTGCTGCAACAGGTGCTGACCTTGCAACTACTTCCGATTTGGTTACTGACAGTATGGCAAATCTCGGTTTAGGCATTGGAGATTTAAACCATTATCTTGATGTGTCGGCAACGGCAAACAACAAATCAAATCAAACAGCCATGCAGTTACAAGAGGCGTATTTAGGTGTTGGTGGTGTACTGAAAAATCTAAATTCACCGATTGAGGAAAGTGCTGCGGTTTTGGGGGTATTAGCAAACAGAGGTACAAAGGGCAGTGAAGCAGGTACGGCGTTAAATGCAATTCTTGTTAATATGCAAAAACAAAGTGGTGATGCGTATGAAGCTATGTCAAAACTTGGTGTGTCAATGTATGACAGTAGCGGCAAAGCACGTTCAATTCTTGATGTATTCCAAGAAATATCAGATAAAACATCAGGAATGACAGAAGAAAATCGAAATTTGATGTATCAAATGATAGGTGGCAAATCACACTTGGACAGTTTTGCTAAAATTATGCAAGGTTTTACCACAGATACGGCAGACGGGCAAAAAGAAGTATACTCACTTGTAAATGCCTTTAAAGATTGTGACGGAGCATTAGACAAGCTATACGGTATAAAAACTGATACGCTTGAAGGTTCGTTAGCAACATTAAACAGTGCATATGATGATATGAAAATATCAATAGGTGAGTCAATCGCTCCAATACTGAAAAATTCAGTTGAGAATTTAACGGCGAAAATACCCGATATTCAAAATATTATCATAAATTCATTAGAGAAAATCATACCTGCGGCATCTAAAGTATTAGATTACGTTATTGATAATGCTGATAATATTATTTTAACAATAAAAAATATTGCCAAAGCGTTTGTGGGTTTTAAAATCGCAAGCGGAACAATTAGAGGTATCAATGATATTATAACGTTGTTTAAGGGATTATCTCAAATCAGTTCAAAGGTTGGACTTGCAAAAACCTTGAGCGGTGTTATCGGTTCACTTACGGGAATTTCAACTGCCGGAGGTACTGTGTCGGGAGTTATAACAGGTATTGCAGGTTCGTTTGCGGCAGCCGTTGGACCTGCAACATTAGCGGCGGCGGCAATCGTTGGATTTGCAGCAGCAGTAAACGCAATATATGAGCATAAAAGGAATTATGCAAACGGTATGAATGAGGCGGCAGACGGCATAGAAAAAGCATCTAATGCACTTGTAAAATATAACGACATAGCGGCGGAAGTTCCTCAACTAAGAGAAGTTATAAGCAATCCCGAAAGTTCAACGCAAGATGTAGAAAATGCAAAATCACGTTTGCAGGAAATTGCGGAAATGATTGAGCAAGAATATAATCTTAAGATTAATTGTGACACAACACAACTTGAAAAAGCAGTAGAGTTGGCACAAGAAGCAAGCAGAGCAGATTTCGTAAGTTCTGCATCTGAATATATGGACAAAGCATTCGAAATTGCAGGTGATTATAAAAATGGCAAAAATAGTATACCAACATTGGAAAATGACGTTACTAATCAAACCAATCGGCAACTTGAACTGTCAAGTTTATATGCACATGCAAAAAGTACACAAAGCAGAGAGCAGGCCGGACTTATTACAGCAGAACAATATGCAGCAGAAATGCAACAAATTAGAGCGGAGGCTAATGCACAAGGATATGCTATAACTTATGGAAAAAGTGCAACCGACAGCAATACGACAGCAAGCGAATTGATTAACAATTTGCAAGACTTTTCTGAAAATGCTCATTTCGCAGTGACCCGAGCAGAAACAGATTTAGCAAATGCACAAGCACAGATAAAGGAATATGAGGACAGTACGTTAAAAGCAGGTAACGCATTAAATTCAGTTTTAGCGAGTGATACGAATGCCGGAAATCTTGCCAATATAGATGCAGACATTTCGCAAATTCAATCATTAGGACAATCAATGGTTGATGCAGGAGCAAATACAGATAAATTAGCAACTCAATTTGCTGCTGCAAAAGCAGGTTATACCGACTTTGAAAAGGCAGTTGGTGAGGGCAAAACCGCGGAAATGGCACAGAATTTTCTAAATTATAAAACCGCAATAGGTGACACTGCTGAAAGTGCTGTTCAAGGTGCTGCATTAATTCAAAACGGTTTTGAAAATGTATCACAGGCAACAGCCAACGGAAATGATGCAGTATTAGCCGTTATAAATAATATGAAGTCTATCGGTGACGTACAGGGACTATTTGACGGATTGGATAATAACGGTGTTGCAGCCAAACTAACGGATATGGCACACGCTATGAGTCTAATACCGGAAAATAAATCTATTTCGATAGATGCAAACGGTAATTTTCAAGTTATTCAAGAGGCGGAAAATCAAATTGCAAGTTTGCAGTCACAGGGAAATGTAAATGTTTCTGTAAATGCAAACGGTGATTTATCGGTTATTAATAAGGCAACGAATGATGCGGAAACGCTAAGTGCTATCGGAGCGGTGTCGTTACAGGTAAACGCAAGCGGTAATATTGATGTACTTGATAATGCACAACAAAAACTTGCAACGGTCGACTCTAAGACCGGGCAAGTAACGTTAGGTGCAAATGATAATGCAACGCCAACAATTCAGAATGTACAGAATTTGGCGAATACGTTTGGTGCAATGCAAGTTAAACCGACATTATCGGCAACTGATAATGCAAGTTCAACAATAAACAGTGTATCGCAAAAACTATCTGCTCTGGACGGCAAAAAGGCAACTACAACGATTGTGACGAAGTATAAAACGACTGGAACACCGCCGGGACACAGTGCGAGAGGTGCAAACAGTTGGCGAGGCGGTTTGACGTATGTCAACGACCAAATGGTTAATGACCCGAGAGAAGTTATTGAATACAGAGGTATGCGATATTGGTACGAGGGTGAGAATGTACTTGCCAACGTACCGAAAGGTGCAAGAATATATACGGCGGCGGAAAGTAAATCATTTATTGACGGTTCACACCGCAACGGCTTGGATAGAGTTCCGTTTGACGGATATATTGCAGAATTGCATAAAGATGAGCGTGTGCTTACGGCTGACGAGGCAGAGAATTACAGTGAAAACGGTTTATTCTCACAGGCGGTTGAACGTGTTAAGGCATATATGGGTGAAAGTAAATCTGACGGCGGCGGAAATAATTCATCAGATGACGGTAGACAGATAATTTTTTCACCACATATTGAAATTAGCGGCAACGGCGATAAAGAAACTGTTATGCAAGGAGTACGAATGACATTTTCAGAGTTCTGTTCAATGATGGAAGAATATGAACGGGACAGACGAAGAAAACAATTCTAAATGAAAGAGGTGGCAACCATGAACGGATATTATACAGGAAAAATATCAAGTATTGATAAACAAAACGGAAAGGTCAAGGTGACATTTCCGCAAGAAAGTGATGTAGTATCTTCGTGGTTGCCACTACTTGCATTTGAATATAATATGCCGGATATTGGCGATTTTGTTGCGGTTATTTTAGACGAAAATGATAACGGAATTTGCTTGGGGAAAATATATTCCAACAGTCAAAAACCATTTTCAACTGAAAAATATGCAAAGAAGATTGGAAATGTATCTATAATTCAAAAAAATAATGATTTTTCAATTAGATTTGATAATGACAGTTATATAAATTATATCAACGGAACAATTACCATAAAGGCTAAGAACGTTAAAATCGTACAGGACGAGGAATAAAAAATGATAAATGTAAGAGATGTTACAATAAGTGATTTGCTACCATACACAATGAAAACACCGAAAAATATCGCATTGTCAAAAGCATTTGGTGAAATGACAAGATATTTATATGATACTCTGCAATCTGTTGTATTTTGGGCGGATATAAAAACGGCAAGTGATATGTTATTAAATTCAATGGCGGCGGAAATTGATTGTCCGTTTTATGAAAACGGTATGAGCATTGAACAAAAACGTGAATTAATTGCGGTGAGCGATATATATAACAGTCGAACGGGAACAACATCAGCTGTTGATAAGTTAATTGCCGCCGCATTTAAAAACGGAAATATTCAAGAATGGTACGAATACGGCGGAAATCCGTATTGTTTTAAAATCAATATGGACAGTGAGTTGAGTAAATCTGAAATGAATGATTTCAACTATTTTTTCTCAATGTTGCGAAAGATAAAAAATGCACGGTCAAAGTTGGAGGTAATAAATATATCAAAAGATTTACCTACTTCTGATTTGTACAGTGCAGGTGTCATTACATATATTTGTGAAGATGTTACCGTCAAAGCTGATACTACATCTGAAAATGCTATTGCATATTCAGTAGCTAATATTGGCGTATATATTTCGGACGTTGAGCAAGGAAGAAAATATCCGGCACAAAGATATAATACATATGACGATATTAAAAACATTACAAATGAGCAGATAAAGGACAAAACATTTGCAGAGTTACTATATAAGGAGGATTAATTAACATGGCTAATATACCGACAATAGATACCGTAAAATTAACGGCGAAAGGTTTGCGACTGTTGGCAAAAGTACAATCGGGAGCAACAATGTATTTTGTGAGAGCGGCAATCGGTGACGGATTTATGCAAGACGGGCAAGATGTCGCTGATTTGACAGAAATGGTTCACGAAGTACCATCACACCAAACAGGAACAACCGCAACATCAGCTACTGTTGATTTGACGAAAGCAGTGGTTGAAAAGGACGGAACTGTTTCAGTGCGTGTGAAAATAAAAAACGGTGATACCGCATTTTATATGCGTGAATTAGGTATTATCGCAAAGGACCCTGACGAGGGAGAAATATTGTACGCATATATTAATTTTGGTGATGGTGCGAGTGCTATGCCGGCATTTGACGGAAGTACATATATTGTGCGAAATATTCAAATGTCTTTTATTGTTTCAAATGCTGCAAACGTTGAGGCAAATATAACATTAGCTGCGGAAGTGTCGTATGACGATTTTATGGCACATAAAAATGCAAATGTTTTAGACCACCCGGACGGTTGTGTTACATCAGAAAAACTTGCTGACAGTTCAGTTACGGGTACAAAAATCAAAGATAGTGCGATAACATTGGCAAAATTAAATAATGATGTTCAAACAAAATTTGATGGATTGGAAAAAGCAATTCAAAAAATCAATTCAACCAAAAAAATTGATTTGGAATATTCGATAGATCAGGGACATGATGGTTATAATATCGTGGTAAAACCTAAAGTGAATTATATCGCAAGAAAAGATGTATCAGGTACTGCAACATATCCTTTGCAATCAATAGATAAATGCTATATGTATATATGTTATAACTATGACAGTAACAATATATCGTTGATATGTGGCACAACAGTGTCTGGCAGAGGACCACAACCACCGGACAATTATATTTTTTCTGCTGAAATTTCGTCAAGTTCAGACTGTGGCAATTTTGAATATCACAGATTAATTCAAAAAGATGATAACGGTGATATAGTAGCTGTAATGTGAGGTGATTGACATGGCAACGACAACGGAAAAGGGATTTAAAATTCCGGGATATGCTGATAAGGCAGACGTTCCCGGAATGGTAAAAGACAATGTGGAAACTGCTGAACAACACCTCAAAGCCATTTCAAAATCAATGTCAGACATATCATCCAATATTAATTCATTAGACAGTACACTGCAAATAATGAATACACAATTAGGTAATATGTCAGATATGTTAGATGAATTAAATGGTGTGACGGAGGAAACATCATGACGATTTGCGAAAAATTCAAATTAATGATGGCATCATTTGCGGATATTAGGGCGGCTATCGCTGAAAAGGGTGGTACTGTTACTGGTGGATATGCCGATTATGCTAAAAATATCCGAAATTTATATTCTAATGATACATATGCACCCCAATATAAATATCCGACTGAAAAATCGCCAATTATGCAGTATTTAATCAATTTATATAACCGCATAACATTTTGTTATGCGGTCAAACAGGAAATACGGCAGGCAATTATAGACGGTGGTGTTGATGTTCCTGATGATACACCGTTTTCAGAATATGGTGATAAAATTCGTCAAATACAGCGTTTTGAGATTACGACAAGTAATTTGTATTTGGGCGAATATAAGACTGAATGCAGAGGGCAATTAACTGCACAGGGCGGAAGTCCACCGTACTCTTGGGAACAAACTTGGGGTTCCAATATTCCCGGTATCACAATGACATCAGACGGAACTATATCAGGAACACCAATGCAAACAGGCGGCTATAATTGGGGTGTTCAAGTGACCGATAGCAACGGAAAAACACTGTCCAAAGATATTTCAATCAGTGTCAGACCTAAAACGTTGAATTTCAAGCAGACTGGAGAACGTTCATTTTTATATGACGGCCAACCGCATACAATCACGGCAGAATGTATTAATGACAGTGATGTTGAATTTGAAATTTATTTCAACGATAACGGCAGTGATGTTTTGAGCATGACAAAATGCGGTTCAAACAGAGGATATGTACGAATTACATCGGCGGATAAGTCGTGTTACAGAATAGGTGAATGTGATTTGTATATGTCAATATCAGCGAATGCTGTTAATGTAACATCAGATAAAGTCCAATCGGTAAAATACGATGGACAGCC
>UMKH01020896.1_pt1 | contig 16609 bp, 16 predicted proteins | sample 1966271 | NCBI WGS metagenome assembly UMKH01 (sample SAMEA4836172, study PRJEB28245) | human gut metagenome | biome: gut microbiome; material: fecal sample | place: Denmark | collected 2008 | reverse complement strand
GCGCCACGTGCAACCATCGTCACATGCGGATACGCCTTCGCCAGCAGCCCGGCTATGTAACCACCAACACCACCAATTCCGATCACTGCGATCTTTTTCTCTTCTGTATTCATATTTTCTGTTTCCTTTCCTGCTGTTTCTCCCTGAAAACTTACCCGCCCCGGAAAAAATGTGGATATTCGCGGTCCGCATTAACAAACAGCATGGATATTCACAATCTACATTCGCTACCTGCTCATTGTATCAAATATTCCCATACATTTCCAGAAAGCAATTTTCAGTAATATCCTATTCGAAAAAAATACAGAAACTTTTTATCCCGTCTTTTTTTGTCCCGGATTCTGGTGTATACTGGATATAAATTTTTTACGAAAAAAATAAAAATGTGAGGTGACAAAAATGGATACCAAACCCGTTTTTCACGGAAGTGATATAGAAAAGATCTGCAACTACTACAATCTGAAAAAAGAAAACATCGTCAAATTCGGTGCAAATGTCAATCCTCTGGGACTTTCCCCAAAAGCCGGCAGAGCCATTGCAGAACACGTGGATATCCTTTCCTCCTACCCGGACAGAGAATACACATCCCTTCGGAATACGATTTCCAGCTACTGCAATATTCCCGCTGATTTCATCCTTCCGGGAAACGGCTCCAGTGAGCTGATCTCCCTTCTGATCCAGGAGCGTGCCCCGAAGCACACTCTGATCCTTGGGCCTACCTATTCTGAATACTCCAGAGAGCTCTCTTTCTCCGGAAGTACCCAGGAATACTACCACCTTCAGGAAAGCAATGATTTCGAGCCGGACATTCCGGATCTCTGCCGGAAGCTGGAGCAGGGCTATGATTTTCTCATCCTCTGCAACCCCAACAATCCGACCTCCTCTGCCATCACCCAGGAAGAGCTTCGCAGACTTATCGGTTTCTGTGCAGAAAAAAATATCTTCGTGATGATCGACGAAACCTATGTGGAATTTGCCCCGGATATCAACGCCATCACCGCAGTTCCGCTGACACGGGAATTCACCAATCTCATGGTACTCCGCGGCGTATCCAAATTCTTCGCCGCTCCCGGAATGCGCCTGGGCTACGGCATCACTGGAAATATGGACTTTCTTGCAAAAATGTGCGAAAAACAGACACCCTGGTCACTTAACAGCCTTGGTGCCTTTGCAGGAGAGATCATGCTGCAGGATGAAGATTATATTAAAGAAACCAGAAATCTGATCCTTTCCGAACGCGACCGGATAATCCGGGAACTGCGGGATACAGACACCTACAAAATCTATCCCGCCTATGCAAACTTTATCCTGCTCCGGATCCTGAAAAACGGACTGACCTCCTATGACGTATTTGAAGCCTGCATCAGACAAGGCATGATGATCCGTGACTGTTCTTCCTTCCAGTGCCTGGACGGGGAATTTGTACGATTCTGTATTATGATGCCGGAGGATAATTCACGGCTTGTTAAAGTGCTGAAATCACTGTAAAAGCTGTACAATACGATCCGAGATTTCCGGATCCCCTGTTTTATGCTTCCTGTGCCTGACAGACGCGACTCTACCTCAGTGATGGGATACATGACAAATTCTACATCAACGTAATAGCAGTTTTCATCGATCTTCCGCCCCGCCTGTCTGGCAGGCTCCGTCCGGATCGTCATGGAATGCATCTTGATAAAGGTTTTGTCTGCAATATCCTTAAACCGATATTTTTTCCCGTAAACAACCTCCGGAAAAGGATCCCGATACTGGATCGCTTTTTCTCCATCCATCTCATAAACCCAGTAATAATTGCTCCAGACAATATCTGTCCCTTCCATTTCAAGGCAGTACACCAGCCTGCAGAAAGCATCCCTTTCTACCCAGTCATCACTGTCCAGGATCTTCACATACTCACCGGACGCCATCATAAGACCTGTGTTGATCGCTGAACCATGACCACCATTCGCCTTATAAATGATCCGGAAGGTATCCGGATACTGCTCCACAAACTCATACGCGATCTCCGCAGAACCATCCTTGGAGCCATCCAACACCACCAGCACCTCGATCCGGTCCAGCGCCTCCCCGATCACCAGAGATTCCAGACACTGCCGGATATATTTTTCCATATTGTAGACAGGTACGATCACCGTCAGAACTTTGTCCATACTGCTATCCATCTCTCTTCCCTTACACGAACTCTGATATATGAGCTCTGATCTGCCAGCCAGCTTCTTCAGATTCAGATCTCATCAACTCCTGAAACTGCTTTATCTGCGTATATTATCGGGATGGAAAAATTGGAATACAATGGACTTTGCGAAGGTTTAACGTGGGGTTAACATTAAGGGGGGAAATGGGGAAGAATGCCTATGTAAAAAATTGTTCTTGATCTTTGACACTCCATAATGTTTCTATTAATACTAGCCGGAACACTCAAGACAGGTCAAAGCAATCCCGACTTTACATTCCACAATGTTTCTATTAATACATGGAGACGAAGAGGACTGCTGACAATGGTGGATGATGCTTTACATTCCACAATGTTTCTATTAATACAGCTTCTGGAAGTGGCCAGGCAGCAGGTACTTCCGACTTTACATTCCACAATGTTTCTATTAATACAGATATTGACTGGGGAAATAAAGAAGTGATTATATACTTTACATTCCACAATGTTTCTATTAATACCAGAAGCTGGAAAATTCACCTGGGAAGGCTTTAAAAACTTTACATTCCACAATGTTTCTATTAATACGAGCAGCTGGCGGCACAGCTCCTGAAGCAGTATAGACTTTACATTTCACAATGTTTCTATTAATACGGCCAGTGTCCGCTAAATGCATGAATTAAGTTTTTTCTTTACATTCCACAATGTTTCTATTAATACTCACATTTATATTTACATTGACTTTTCAATATGTTCTTTACATTCCACAATGTTTCTATTAATACTTTGTAACCAGTACGTAACCAACTTTTTCGACCTATCTTTACATTCCACAATGTTTCTATTAATACAGAACACTTGCAAAAGATGCCGCCAGCGCTATTCGCTTTACATTCCACAATGTTTCTATTAATACGTAAAAAACATTGTATCCCTTGAGGGTACATCCCTGCTTTACATTCCACAATGTTTCTATTAATACACACCAGAGAGAGAACATCCGGAGCATGGACTGGCTTTACATTCCACAATGTTTCTATTAATACGCCGGGAACTGTGACGTTCTGATCGTATACCAGCCTTTACATTCCACAATGTTTCTATTAATACAGAGAGTATATTTTTAATAAACCGTCTCGTAATCTGCTTTACATTCCACAATGTTTCTATTAATACCTGCAGTATACGGAATGGCAGGAAAGTATTTCCTCTTTACATTCCACAATGTTTCTATTAATACGGCTTTTTTCGTCAATCTGATATACTTTTGCAATCTTTACATTCCACAATGTTTCTATTAATACCGCGGACATCATCGGTAGAAGAGTTTTCTTTTGAACTTTACATTCCACAATGTTTCTATTAATACTGAAGCAATCTACAATAATCTGGAAAAAGAATTGACTTTACATTCCACAATGTTTCTATTAATACGTTTATTCTCATGCTCAGATAGTCTGCATAGGTTGCTTTACATTCCACAATGTTTCTATTAATACCCATCCGGCATAGAGGTATTAATTCTTTGATGTTCGTCTTTACATTCCACAATGTTTCTATTAATACCATTGAAGGTCGCAGTGATCAACTACGAATCCACCCTTTACATTCCACAATGTTTCTATTAATACGTACCCCGTTACCGGATTGATACCCTCATGGATCTCTTTACATTCCACAATGTTTCTATTAATACTTCCTGATTCCCTATTACTGATTCTAAAAACCATACTTTACATTCCACAATGTTTCTATTAATACCCTTAATTCGATCATGTCTTTCGCAAGTTTTAATGCTTTACATTCCACAATGTTTTTATTAATACGCAGAGGTGCAGCTGTACAACCGCAGCGGCAAGTTGCTTTACATTCCACAATGTTTCTATTAATACGAAACCATCGCGGCCAGGGTAGCGGACAATATGATCTTTACATTCCACAATGTTTCTATTAATACGGTATTGCACTACAAGAGAGGAAAAGCAGTGTTTGAACTTTACATTCCACAATGTTTCTATTAATACGGAAGAAAATCCATTGTCCGGTTTGCGGAGACTACTGCCTTTACATTCCACAATGTTTCTATTAATACTCGTGTGAAGCTGCTCCTTGACCATGTGATCCATCTTTACATTCCACAATGTTTCTATTAATACGCGAATGATCTAGGGCTTATTGAAGACAGAGATTACTTTACATTCCACAATGTTTCTATTAATACGAAACCATCGCGGCCAGGGTAGCGGACAATATGATCTTTACATTCCACAATGTTTCTATTAATACAAGGTACGGACGGAGCACGAAAGATGATTAAACACCTTTACATTCCACAATGTTTCTATTAATACAAGGAGAGTACAGAATCATCTCTGGTGAAATGAGACTTTACATTCCACAATGTTTCTATTAATACGAAGACGTGCGAGCCGTTTCTTGTGGATCGAGGACCTTTACATTCCACAATGTTTCTATTAATACGATATTTGTAAAATCTACTACTGAAAACATTTCGCACTTTACATTCCACAATGTTTCTATTAATACAAAGGCAAGCAGATAGAGAAAAGAAATTAAAAGAACTTTACATTCCACAATGTTTCTATTAATACAACAAGCTGACATGGAATGGTACTACGATGACAATCTTTACATTCCACAATGTTTCTATTAATACACAGCCGCTTCCACATACACAAAAGCAAAAGTATTCTTTACATTCCACAATGTTTCTATTAATACAAGAGCTGGTGCTCACAGATGACAATCAGGGAAGGTTCTTTACATTCCACAATGTTTCTATTAATACAGCCTTTGAAAAGTTATAGGCAGAAAGGACATTTCTACTTTACATTCCACAATGTTTCTATTAATACAAGAAAGGCTTGACATTTACTGAGGATATAGCGGGCTTTACATTCCACAATGTTTCTATTAATACAATAGAGTGCGAGAAAGCATAGCGCTGACAACATCGCTTTACATTCCACAATGTTTCTATTAATACGCATTACTCCGAACAGCTGAATGGAATTTTTCAAGCCCCTTTACATTCCACAATGTTTCTATTAATACCAACCAGAGCGTCGACGACATCACGCTCGCGATTCTCTTTACATTCCACAATGTTTCTATTAATACGGGTTTCATCACACTAGGCGTAACATTAATTCCCATCTTTACATTCCACAATGTTTCTATTAATACGGCACCGAGTTGGAACTATTGTGAGATTAAAGAGTTCTTTACATTCCACAATGTTTCTATTAATACGGGATAAGGACTATTTTTTGTATTGTCTTTATTGTCTTTACATTCCACAATGTTTCTATTAATACTGTACTTCCGACTATGGCGGGATCATGGATCTGATCTTTACATTCCACAATGTTTCTATTAATACCAGGAAAGTACTTTCAATCCGGCATTAATTGAAATCTTTACATTCCACAATGTTTCTATTAATACAACGTTCTTGACGTATTATACGGAAATCACGATGATCTTTACATTCCACAATGTTTCTATTAATACGAAAGTTGCTGTAATTGTTACATATCCAGAACGCTCTTTACATTCCACAATGTTTCTATTAATACTTAGTTATCGCTCTAGAGGTCACAATGTCAATTTTCTTTACATTCCACAATGTTTCTATTAATACGGCACACCTTTTTCGGATGAGGAATTGCAAATCCTTCTTTACATTCCACAATGTTTCTATTAATACATTCTGAGACTTTCACGACTCTCTTTCTCGTAAAACTTTACATTCCACAATGTTTCTATTAATACCACCAGCGGAAAGCCTTTGATCGACGATGTTACAGACTTTACATTCCACAATGTTTCTATTAATACATAGGACGCATTCTGTCAGACTACAATACATTTACTTTACATTCCACAATGTTTCTATTAATACATAATAGAATTAACGTTTTTAAGTGTCCTTTGTTCTTTACATTCCACAATGTTTCTATTAATACTTGATCGCCTGCTGGATGCCGAAGCCAGTCTGCATGATATCTTTACATTCCACAATGTTTCTATTAATACAACCTTGTCTGATTCGTTGTTCTCCAGATATGCAACTTTACATTCCACAATGTTTCTATTAATACCCGTGCTCCACATTCACCTATAATACATCGTTTATTTTACCATTTTCTGTCGACCTTGTCATTTACAATTATTTTATACACAAAATAGATATTATAACACTCTATAAAACTTCCATTTTCCTTATAAATAAAGGCTTTGTCAACCTCCCGGGATTTTTCCCATATCGTAGGTTGACAATTACAAAATAAAACTGGTTGCATCATCTTTCCGTCCCCAGAATTCCTTATCCAACCATTTTTCCTGCCTTGATTTAAAAATAATCACAGAATCCAATTCTTTATCTATACAGAACTTAAGTTCCTGTTGTAACTGTGCCAACTGAGCCTTAGAAATTTCACCTTCAAAAACAGAATTCTGGATATGCGTTAAATACCTTTTACAAATCTTAAAAATCCTCGACCAACGCTTCGAACCATTTTCCTGCTGACTTACATCATAAACCAAAACTACATACATAATTCACCACCATATCCTGAAACCTTCATATTCTTTTTCACCAAGCAGATGCTTTATCAACTTATAGCACTCCAACCGAAGTAAATACTGATAAGAAACCTGCCTTCCCAAATTCTTGTGCATCACAGTTTTTTTAAGATTCTTTTCAAGTTCAGATACAATCAGTTTAGAAGCATCTTTTTTCAAATGAAGAAAATTTAGTTCCTTCGTAAAACTATCCTCCGTAATCTGATTCCGATTTAACAACGAGAAAATCAACCTGTCACCAATCAATGGTTTAAACACTTCCGCAATATCCAGACTCAATGAAAACCGTCTTGCTCCAGGTTCATGCAGATAACTGATCGTAGGATTCAACTGTGTATGATAAATCTCGCTAAGCACTTTCGTATAAATTAGTGTATTTACAAAAGAAATCAAAGAATTAATCATGTTATCTGGTGGATGCATTACACGCTTTTCAAACTGAATCTCCTGATTAACAATCACATTCCACGCAGCATAATATCTTCTCCTGATGTTCCCCTCAATTCCCATCAGCTCTTCAATCGTTGTCACACTACTTAGCTGTTTACGAAGAGAATCCACATCTCTGAGATATTCCGACACATCTTTTCCCCGACCATTATAATACCGAAGATTCCGATAAATACTATCTGCTGCCGCCTCTATAAATTTTCTTGCAAGAACCAGCCTTTTCTCATAATCTGTATAATAGCTGACCTGTTTCACCAACAGCTGGCCCGCTAGCAGACTTTCTCTCGGATAATAACTTCCCATATAAAAATTATAATAATTGAAAAAATGCATCGGAATCCCATACTGAGATATGTAATCAATAAACTTCGTATTAAACGACATCTCAGACATAACATAAATATCTGAAATCCGCTCAATAGGAATATCCCGCTTTTCACCATCATAATTTGTAAACTGAAGCGTATTATCTTTCCGTTTCAAATCCCCGTTATTATAAACATAAAAACTTTGCTTCATGCTTTTCCCCCTATACAAATCCAAAGTTTATATAGTACATAAATCATAATAAGCACATTTTTTGCATAATTTACTATTACCAGAAACCGGCAGAATCTCCTGATGTTTAATATCTGTAATCTCAATAATAATCCGCTCCAGAATTTCCACATCTTTTTCTGACAATTCAACAATTACCGACTTCTTCAGCAACGGATAATCAATCTTCCCTTTAAGTCCGCTCACCCCTCGTTTCTGCAAATAATAAAGATAATACTTCACCTGCCAGATTCCAGCATCTTCCACAGCCTTACTCTTCTTAATCTCATGCAGTTCCTTATGCTCACTGATAAAATCAATATTTATAATATCATCGATATTTACATGTTTATCCTTTTTCTTATAACTACTCTCATCCAGAATCTTACCAAGCATTACATCTTCATTCTCCGTTTCCATCCGAATATCATGACAAAAATACCATAATTTCCGCTTACAAACGAAATAATAGTAAATCATCACACCAGTGATTCTCTCATCCATACATTTTCTCCTACATAAAATATCCACACTGCTCAAGAATCTCAGATGTCAACAATCCCTGACCTTTTCCTGTTCTGGGATCAAATTCATATTTATATTCTGTACGATGAATATCTGTAACTTTTTTGCAATCTTTAAAACCAACAGAAACTCTGTCTACATTTTCTGGAAATTTATTATTATAAATACTCAAATTTAATGTCATATCCTCCAGTTTAGATCTTATAAGACTTTTCGTTTCTTTACTTATATTAGATTTCCGCAGAAAATCTGTTCCATATTCAAACAAATCCATTTTCTCCTGATAAATGTCTTCCGGTACAACTGTTACACTATCAATTTTTCGTATTTCAGCTTCTTTCAGTTTATAATCTACAGGATGAATTTTTGAAAGTCTTTGCAGACAATCTTCTATTTCTTCATAATAGCTCGTTTTTTTTATTTTGTCCGGATCATAAACCTGATTCATATATGTCGTTTTCATTCTTTCTACAAACTCTAAATTTTCATACTGAGCAAGCAAGTCCAACGAACGATCATACATAACCGGATCATAAATGCAATTTTTCCCAACACCATTTCTATTATCATATATAAAAATATTTGCTTCTTCCGGAAAATACCTTCCTTTTCTGTTACAACGTCCCATTCTCTGCAAAAGGCTGTCTGCTGTACACATTTCAGTATGTAGTATATCAAAATCTATATCCAGACTCGCTTCCACAATCTGCGTTGTTATCCATATTCCGTTTTCTTCTGACTCAGCAAAATCCATAATCTGTTTTTCCAGAAAAGCTCTGTCTCTTCTTATGTAACGCGAATGCAACAAATAAACATTTTCTGATTTCTCTTGCATTTCTTTATAAATTTTTTGTGCCCGGGAAACTGTATTACAGATAATCAAAACCTTTTTATTTCTGCCCTGCTCTAATATTTCATCAATATCCATTTCTGATTTTCTAATCTGAATCTTATGCCTTGCGACCTGATTTGTTGAGTATTCCTCTCCTGTAAAATCCTTAAAAAGATACTGTTTATTTTCTATCAGGCCATTTTCTTCCATAAAATGTTTGAGAACAGGCGGAAATGTTGCCGTAATAATTGCAAAACGCCCGCCCATTTCCTGGATTGTTTTCAATCCATATATAATAATCGCAATAACTGAAGGTTCATAGGATTGAATTTCATCTAATATTAATTTAGAATATTTCAAAGTTGCTGCAAAAATTTCCGTTCCCAGTGCTTTATATACAAATTTAAATAGCTGATCAACCGTACAAACAGTTAATGGCTGCGCCAGCATTTTTGCACGATCATATTTTACATTGATATCCAGTTCATTTTCTTCAAACTCTTTTAAATACATTGACATGCTATCAGAATGTAACAACGCAACATTTTCATAAGAATAATTATTTTTAATACGAGAATAAATCGCATTAGAAGATACCTTCAGGGGAAGTGTATAGAATCCCTTTTCTCCATCAAGCCATAACAATGCAGCTTCTGTTTTTCCGGAACCTGTAGGTGCTACAACAACCAGATTTTCATTTTTATGTTCCATCATAAATTTCTGTGCAGGCCGCAACTCTTTGTTCTGAAGATAAGTTTCTATATTTTTCCTTAATTTTTTCTCACGCAGATCCGGCTCAATTTCTGCCCTCTCATACCCTGCACTTACTGTGTAATCAAATTTATTAAGCAAGCCTTTGATCAAAAGATACTCTTCCCAAACTTTAGGTTCAATTGGTTCTCGGCGGGCATAAGAATTATTGCGATACAATAATTTAGACTGGTTACTGCAATATAATTTCTTGATATCTCTTTTCAAATATTTCCTTATCTGTTCTATATAATACTTTTCTGCATATTTCCGAATATCATCTCCCTCATAAACATCTTCCCGATCGTGATGATGATATATTGCTGTAATAAACGGTCTGAAATCTTTTTCTGATAATAATTCTGATAATTTTTTAAATTCCTTTCCTGATATAGTAACTGCACTTAAAAATCCATGAGGAATTTGTGTAATCCGGCTTATATGCGAATATGTATCTTTTACCTGAACTGAATTTACTAATCCCTGAAAAACCAGATTTGCTTTCCCCCAGTCATGCATTCTGCAAGCTTCTATAACCAGATGTTTTTCTTTTTCTGTAAAATATTCTCCGTATTCTAAAAAAAACATCTCTGCGCATCTTACAATGTCGTCCTGATGTTCCTTTAATGTTTTCTGTTCCTCTTCTTCTATATTCTGCAAATGAGCTATATTATTTTTAATAATCTTAAGATCTGTCTCTGTAAATTCATCTTCAAGATTTATTATAAGATTTTCCAATTCAGCTCTGACTTTATCTATTTCTCCCTGAGACAAAATCTTTTTTCTGGATTTTGCATAATACTCCATAGCTTTCTCCTTCCGGAGGCAGAGTATCTACTCTGCCTCCTCATAAGCCTGTCCATAAAGCTACTGCATTGCAAAGGTAATCGTCATTTCTTATTCAATCAGCAAAATATCAACGCTGCATCTTTCTCAAAATCATCTACATATGCTCCTTCACCTATTGAAGTTTTTGCTGAACAATAATATGCCTTTACTCTTCCATTTTCTTTTTTCCAACGACGCAGACCTTGCTTCGTAATTTCATATTCTTTTGTAAGATTATATATTGTTCCACGTTTGTCTCCTAAGTCGATTCCATAGTTCACCGGTATATACATATCTCTTTTCGTTTCCACTTCATCTTCCTGATGGATATTTACAATATCCACCCGTTCAATATCCAACAGATCTTCATATCGTCCCAATGATAAATATCTTGGCGGATATTTCAGTGAATTATATACTTTCTCAAAATCATCCTCTTCTGGAATCACATGTATTACCATATCATTGTCACAAACCAGTTCAACATTGGCAATTCCCCTGAAAATTCCGTATTTGTCTCCATCTTCAACACAGATCTGATGCCGTCCTTCTTCATATTTCGTACCTGCTGAAAATGAATATCTTGTATAAAGCTCCGATACCGTTCCACTGTTTGTTCCCTGTATGCAAAGCTTCATTGGATGAAACTCTGTATAACCACAGGCTGCATGGATCATTCCAAGGACTGTAGAGTATGGTGGAAGAGGAAATGTCTCTTTAATAATAAAGCTGCTTGGTTTCTTATAATTTACCAGGTTCTGAAAACACTTAATCCTGATTGCCCTCTCCATAATACTGCTCCACTTCCTCTTTCAGATGATTAAACACTGAACCTACAGATTCTGTTTTTAATGCTTCTTTTAATTTATCCTCATTATCAAAAATACCAGCTGTAACACCTGCATACGTATAATTTCTGATATTATCATCCTCAAGTAATTCCTGCAGTGTACTTACATTGATCTTATTCTCATCTACTTTTACTCTGTTCTCAAAAAATGGATTTTTTCTGCTGTATCTACCTCCAATTATAAATAATGGACTGAGATTTTCTCTTCTTCCTTTAATATCTCTGTACAAATAATGAACAGAATCCAGGAGAACTTTCACTCTTTCTGCTTTATCCTCTTCTGCAATATTGATCTCACCATCTACACCAACTCTGTCCAGATCTATCGACATAGTATAAGAATAATAAGAGCGATGGATCTCACTCTGTGCAATACCATTCTGCAGATTTCCTCTCACAGCAAGTCCCATATTGGTCAAAAATTCAAGATTTCCCTGAAATGGTTCCAACGCAATGGCATTACTGAGTCTGGCAACTGCACTTCTCGTAGAAGCTCCACCTGTCTGATCTTCTCCCTTAGAAGTTGTTTTCATATATCCAAACAGATCGATCTCCGGATAGTCTGCAATTGTTGCAGAAGGAGCAAACTGTACTACTCCACTTTTTCCATCTACAGGTGTTGTATCCCAGCTTGCCTGCTGTACCATGTTATATCTCAGTGCCTGTCTGGAAATATATGAATACTCTTCGTAATCTCCTCTGGTCATCTTTTTCAGTGATGAAATATTTCCAATTCCCTCTCCATAATTTGCGCTTTCCGCCAGAAAAATCACTGTAAATGTTAAACCTTCTCTTTTCATAGTCATGCTTCCTCCTTTTTAGGCTCATAAGATCCCACTAATCCCATTACAAACGCATATCCATATTCCGTGAATTTCTGTTTATCATTTAACATCTGAACAAATCCTGTTGGTATCAGAAGTTCATGTCCATCTTCATTTCTCCTGGAACCATATGCACTGTATAAACGCATCACAACATCCATAAATTTATTTACATTTCTCACAGCTAACGCATTTAACAGCTGATATTCAATACCTCTAAGGCCTTCACTGGAAGTCATTCCCTTTGCAGTCATGATTACTTTTCTCAAATCCGCTCCACTTTTTTTCATAGCTCCACAACTCATAGAAATCTCCTTTCTTTTACCCACATTTGCAGGATATGCAACTACAAGTTCCGTCCAAAGTTGCACCTCATATACCCAGAAAATATAAAAATTCTTTGATTCCTCTTTTATATTTTCTTTAAACAGCTGATTTAATAACTGATACTGCTCCCGGTACTGCAAAAGATTCATAACTACTGTTTCATGTACATTTATAAAATTATCTTTAACTTTAGTGATCGGAGCTTTAGCTAACGCAGTTAATGCATCAGATACTCTTTTTTCCTTGATAATTTCCACTATTCTTCTGCGAATAATACTTAATTTATACCTGTCATCTGCACCTACTCCACGCAAGATCACCTGGGCATTTGATATTTCCTGTTGCTTTTCTCTTAATAAAACATTGATTGTCTCTGCAAACCACTGAGAATATTTTTTGTTCTCAGTTTTTTCTCCTTCTTTATCAATTCTTCCTATTTTAGAATTTGTATATAATAAAGTATTAATGCTGTCATTTGTATTTACAAAAACAAATTTATTTGCATACAAATGAAATCCCAGAGGGCTTAGAGCATATATAAAAGCACAACCCGGGCAAAGAAATGCATCTACTTTACAGTCCCAAAATGCAGAACGTTTTCTTGTAAAATCATCTCCAACCTCATTCATAAATGCTATCGAAACTTTTTCTTTCGGCCCTGTTGGATTGCCACAATCAATGCAGAGATCTTTCACCTTTTTATGATCTGTATTCAAATATTTTCGGAATGGTTCGGAGAAATCTTTTTCAAATACTTCTCGCATATCTTTCTTTGCATTAGGACGTAAAAGAAAACATTTTCCATTCCAGAACCTATTTATATAAGTATATATAATACTTTTCATTGCAAAGGTTTCGCTGCATTCTGGCTGATTTATAAACTCCTGAAGTTCTTTTAACCGGGTTTTTAATTCTTCTGATGTCAGCTTATCACTGAGTTTATTTTTCTTTAGTTTCTCATATATTTCTGGATTTTCAATCCTCTTTTGAATATTTGCAAAACCAGCCTGATAGCTATTTGATAATAGCTTATCATTTATAAATTTCAGATCTTCTTTTTCCTGTTTTCCTGAATTCCAGTTTTCACTTTCTATCTTTTCAAGACATGATTGAATTTTATCTTTAATTCCCTGATATGTGCTGAATGGTCCAAAATATCTGATAAAAGCTTTAAAATACATATCCGTCCAATCTGCATTCTGTGCATAGTCCATGCTGACCCACATTGCCTGATTATCATCGGTATATCCAAAATCAACTTCTTTCTCAGCCCCTGCTGTTTCAAGCATGTAATGAAATCCCACAATTCCGGCGTTCTTCAGGAAATCACCAAGAGTAATCACATATTTTTCCATGATAATTTACCTCCTAATATATGACTTCCCACATCCCTTTTCCAATCGATCTTCTTGTTCCCAATCCTGCCGCACGCAGAAAATTCAATAGTTCTAAATTTCCTGTTATCTTATATATCCCGATACTTCCATCTACTAAGCGACCCCATGTCCTTGTTACCACTTTTTTCCCTTTCAATGGGGTTATTGAAAAATCACTAATATCCATTTCCAAATTCAATTTTTCAAGAAAAATACTCAGATTTTCCTTCACCATTTCTCCAAATTCCAGATCTTTACATGTGTAATACTTATCACTATTATTTATAGAATCATGCTTACGAACAATAAGTGCACTCCTCATTTTTATAATAAGTTCTGTATCCTGTATTTCTGGAATGTTTCGTATCTTTACTGCCATCAATCGCATAGAGTTCTGATTCATAGAATATGGCTTATATTTCATAAGTATAAATGCATTATAAAATTCAATCAGTTCCCCTATGTCTGCATCTGAAAATGTCATAGTAAATCGGTTCTGGTTAAGTAATGTTTTTTCCTGTGTAAATCTTGCCCCAGGCAGGTATGTTGCCCAGGTATATTTTTTTAATATGGACGAATTTTTATTATAAAGCTTTTCAAAAAGTGCCGGAGAATAATTCTCTATTGTTGCTTTCAGAAAGCTTACCAAAACCTTGTCCAGTTCTGCCGGAATTTCAGTTGTCTCCAGCTGAAATTCCAATTTTAATTCATTCATCTTGTTCCTCCCCTCTATGGTAATTAATTAAATTGTTTTCCTTCTTCTAAAATATCATATATCACAGCCTAAATCAATACTTAAAATAGATAACATTCTAATGGCACTAATATTTTTTTCTTTAATTTTATGCTTATATCATATATAATATATAAAGAATAGGATTAACATTTTGGAATGTAAATTTAGATTGTTAACTATTAATCTATAATTTCTATAATAGCCCCATATTGGAACCCTGACAAAAGAAATTCCCCGTGGTGGTAAACTTTCGTGTCAACCATGCGCCGCCGGTACTGACAAGAGCTTTCTTTTAAGTTCTGAGAGATGCAGGAGAATGGCACGCCTGCCGGGTGATTTCCTTGTTGATCTGAAAAGGAGTCGTTGTTAAACAGATGTTTCATCTACTATACAACGGCTCCTTCTTCATTTCATATTACTAAACTCAAATGAACATTCAACTATTTGCTCATAACAAAGCGCTTTTTCCCGAGTTTATCAAATTAAATTCAACACCTTCATCGCATTACTCTCCGTCACAGCCACAACCTCCTCGCAGCTGATTCCCTTAATCTCCGCAATGGTCTTCACAACCTCCGGCAGATACAGGGAGCTGTTTCTTTTTCCACGGTTCGGCACAGGTGCCATGTAGGGGCAATCGGTTTCAAGCAGGATCTGATTCAGCGGCGCATACTCTGCCACCTCTTTCAACTTCCGGGAATTCTTAAAAGTAACCACTCCGCCGATTCCAAGATAAAGTCCCATATTCAGATACTCTCTTGCAATTTCTTTGCTATAAGAAAAGCAATGGATAACTCCACCATACATCCCATCCTGCATATATTCTTTCACAATATTCAGCGTATCCTCTGCTGCATCACGGCTGTGGATCATAAACGGAAGCTTTTTCTCACGGGCGATGTCCATCTGCTGGCGGAATACCTTCTGCTGGAGAAGATGCTCCTCCTTCTCCTTATGCCAGTAATAATCCAGGCCGATCTCACCTACGGCTACCGTTTTTTTCATGTCGCAATATCTGCGGATCTCATCCAGCACAGCTGCATCCACCTTATCCGCATCATCCGGATGAACACCCACTGCGCCATAAACAAAAGGATACTTCTCAACCAGATCATAAACCCGGTCAAAATGTCCCACAGAAGCACACACATCCACAATATGCCCGATCCCGTTCTCCTGCATGCTATCCAGCATGGCAAAACGATCCTCATCAAAAGCCTCATCATCGTAATGTGCATGGGTATCAAAAATCATAGCTTTATCCACAGTCATCTCGTCACCGACGGAAACTTTTCCACCTTTCAGCACTCTTGTAAACACACCTTCTCGGGGCATGATACATTCACCCATCTTCTGAAAAATGGCACAGCCATTGTGGCACTCCTTTCCGATCTGAGTCAGCTCCAGCACAACCTCACCACAGCGAAATCTGGTGCCAATCGGAAGCTTTGCGAAATCAATCCCTTCCACAACCAGATTCTCACCAAAAGCACCATCCTCAACCTCTGCGCCCTTTGCACGAAATGCATCGATCTTTTCACCGGAAAGAAGACTCACCTGCCGATGCCACTTCCCAGCATGAGCATCCCCCTCAAGCCCCCAGTCCTCCACAAAAACCGCAGACCCGACATTCTTCTTCTGTGTTCCTTTCTTCTCACTGATACAAACCGCAAGTACTTTTCCCATAGCAAACTCCTATTAATCACACATCATTACCAAATTTATTCCTATATCACACCAGCAATATTGATTTCCAAAACCTACCACATGTAACTCTCAAGCCTCAGGAATTATGAATCGCTGGAGATGAATTT